>BNJS01003832.1_pt1 | contig 132162 bp, 132 predicted proteins | sample 8540461 | NCBI WGS metagenome assembly BNJS01 (sample SAMD00202454, study PRJDB9452) | human saliva metagenome | isolation source: human saliva | place: Japan
CATTACGTATTGCTATTCGCGCCGTCAGGCTGGCAGCCGCCCCATGAACGGAGACGACGCGAGGCTTTGGCGACCGAAAGTTTCGCCGGTCAGGACGTGGAGTGCTGCTGGTCATCAACGTCGGTCACCCGGGGCCGGGCGCTACCAGGAGCGCAACCCGCGCCTGCCCTTCGAGGAGGTCTATCGGGTGCTAAGAGCCCAGCGGGGTCGATCGCGCTCAGGCCCTCGGGACCGGGCGGCGTCGGCCGGGCGGGCGTCATGAGTCAGAACCGTGACAGGGTGACGAGGGTCCAGCAGCGTCGCAGTCGCCGGGTGAATGGCATCGAGAACTTCCACCACCAGTCAGGGTGCTGGCAGGCGCAATGACATCCGGGCCGATCTCGACGAGCTCCACCCCCGTGATTGAACTCATCGACCACGTGGATATCGAAGTGCTCCCGATGCGCCGCGAGCACATCTCCACCGTGAGCAGGCCAGGAGGAGACCCAGCCCTCGGTGGCGCAAGTGCATCCATGATGAGCCGCGCGCCTCACCGGCTCGGCCGCCCGGACGAGGGCGAGCAGCCACCGGAGGTGTCGAGCTGATCACCCGTCCTCCCTCGCGCTCATCGCGAGTGCAGGAACTGCCCAGTCAGAAAACCCTCAGGCGTGCCGCCTGTCACCTGGCGGGCAGCGCCCAGCCTGCGGCTCCGACGGACCTCACGGACCATCCGCCCGTACGGGACTCATCATCACGGAACGGGACGATTCGCGATCGGGGACCACGGTCGGTGACCGTCACAGGCACACCAGTGGACCTCGACCTCGCGGTAGACCTCGCCCGGCCTGTTGATTGACCTCCCGCAGTCCCAGCAGTCCTACTCCCCGGAGAAACCGGTACACCCGTGCACGCATGACACGAGAATACGACAAAGGTTCTACATGTACTACTTAGTGGCTGTGCGGCGGAGGCGGGGTCGAAGGCTCCAGGCTCAGCGCCAGCCCCCTCGCCGCTACGGCCGGAAGATCGAGCTGTCCTCGCTGACGTAGGCAACTGCGAGCCGCTGTGTCCAGGCCATCTGGCCGACGATCTTGACCAGCGCGTTCGCGTCCGACCAGCCGACACTGATGTAGATGTAGTCGGCGCCGATGGTGTAGTCGGCGACCGGCAGCCCTTCGACCTCCCGCTCCTCGAGCTCCTCCTCGCTCAACGCGTCGGGACCGTTGAACGGAGGGAACGCCCGGATGATGTCGCGATAGAAGGACCTGATCGCCGGGGTAGAGCCCTCGGTGGTGTCGTAGTCGCGCGGCTCCTCCCAACGGGAGACCTGTTCCCACCACTGAGGGAAGTCCTCATCGGTCGCGGAGTCCGGCTCGAAGATCAGGAGGTCGTAGCTCATGCCCCGAGGCTAGGAGTGCGCCCCGTCACCAACCATGGACACCGCTCCCCACCGCGACCTCCGACGGCGGCCCACCGCCTCGGCTGGGAGGTGGCGGGCCGCCGTCGGATACCGGGACGCAGTGCTCAGAGCACGTAGGGCCGTTCATCGGGTCGGTCAGGGTGGTCGGGTCAGCCACGTTGGTGTCGCGGCCGGCCGGGCCGAGGTTCGCAGCCGAGGCCGGGGCGGCGGGCGACGTCGGGACGTCGAGCTCGGCGTTGGCGCGGTTGCGCGCCAGCCACAGCTCGTAGGGTCGGCGGTGGCGCCGTCGGATCCACGCTGTCGATGTCGATGCCCAGAGCCTGGGCCACACCACGGCCGTAGTCGGGGTCCGCGTGGTAGCAGTTGAAGATATGGCGGTGCTTGATCTGCAGGGTCGAGTCCCCCATGCGCGGGCGGTGTTCTCGCACAGGACGAGCTGCTGCTCGGGCGTCATGGCGCGCCAGAGCATGCCGGGCTGGGTGTAGTTGTGGTCGTCCTCGCGGAAGTCGTACATGGCGACGTCGCCTCCGGCCTGGACGGCTCGGAGAGCTGCGCGAGTCCTGCCAGTTGCCGTAGGAGTTGGGCTCGTAGGGCGTTCTGGGATCCCGGCGTTGCCGTCCACCCGCAGTGGCGCCGTCGCGGTGGAAGCCATGGGGGCAGGCGACACCGCGCGGGAGTTGACCGGAATCTCGGTGGTGGTTGACGCCGAGGCGGTAGCGCTGGGCGTCACCGTAGGAGAAGAGGCGGGCCTGGAGCATCCTGTCCGGGGAGTAGCCGATGCCGGGCACGATGTTCTGGGGCGTGAAGCCGGCCTGCTCGACGTCCTGGAAGTAGTTGTCGGGGTTCCTGTTGAGCTCGAGGACGCCGACCTCCTGGAAGGGGAAGTCCGCCTTGGGCCACATCTTCGTCAGGTCGAAGGGGTTGAAGTCGGTCAGGGCCTCGGCCTGCTCAACGGTCATGAGTCTGGACGTACATGGTCCAGCGGGGTACTGGCCCTTCTCGATGGACTCGTACAGATCACGCTGGTTGGACTCACGGTCCTCGGCGATGACGGCGGCGGCCTCCTGGTCCGTGAGGTTGGCGAGACCCTGCTGGGAACGGAAGTGGAACTTCACCCAGGTGCGCACGCCCTCGGCGTTGATGAAGGAGTAGGCGTGCGAGGAGAAACCGTGCATGTAGCGGTAGGACAGTGATGCCGCGGTCGGACATGGTGATGGTCACCTGGAGGAGCGACTTCGGGCAGGCTGGTCCAGAAGTCCCAGTTGGTGCTAGCTGCGCAGGTTGGTGGGGGGTCGCGCTTGACGGCGTGGTTGAGGTCGATGAACTTCTTGCCGTCGCGGAAGAAGAAGACGGGGTGTTGTTGCCGACGACGTCCCAGTTTCCTCGGAGGTGAAGAACCGCATGGCGAAGCCGCGAATGTCGCGCTCGGCGTCGGCGGCCCCGCGCTCGCCGGCGACGGTGAGAAGGCATGAAGAGCTCGCACTGGTTGCCCTCGGCAGAGAAGATCGCGGCACGGTGAGCTCGGGGATGGCGCGGGTGACGGTGAAGGTGCCCCAGGCGCCTGAGCCCTTGGCGTCATGCGGCGCTCGGGGATGACCTCGCGGTTGAAGTGGGCGTGCTTCTCCAGCAGCCAGGCGTCCTGGAGGGCGACGGGCCGCGGGGCCCGGCGGTCATGGAGTCCTGGTTGTTGTAGACGCGCGAGCCGTTGGCTATCGTCATACAGGCCCCTGGCCGGCGGCTTTGTTGGTGCGGCTGGGCAGGTGCTCGCCGAGGCCGGCGCGGGACATGGGGCAGCCGGCGGGAGCACTGTCCTGAGGGGTCTCGGGCAGGTTGGTGTCGTCTCGCGGGTATCTCCTTGCTCGGCCAGCGGGCTGGGGTATCGCGACGCGCGAGGTGCGCCTGAGCCGGTCAGGGCGCCGCAGGTACCGCTGACCGCTGTCAGCCGCGACGACGAGATGACCGCCCGTCAGCAAACCATAGCCGAACAATAAGGAGATGTCTCTGCAGTTGCCCTACAGAATGGGATCACTAGTGTGGGTGGGTGTCGGCCGCTGCACTTACACGGCCGGTTTCACCTTGTGGCATGTTGGACGACGTAGTCCACCCGGACGCTGGAGGCGGGCTGCTCCGGCTGGTCCGGTGGCCGCACGATCGCTCCGTCGTCGCCGACATACGCCACGGCGAGCCGGTGCGTCCACGCGAGCTCGCTGACGGTCGTCACCAGCGCATTGGCGGCCGACCAGCTGACACCGATGTAGACCAAGTCTTCGCCAATGGTGTAGTCGGCGACCGGCAGCCCCTGGGCGAGACGCGCATCGACCTCATCATCACTCAGCGCGTCGGGGCCGTTGAACGGAGGGAAGGTTCGGACGAGGTCGCGATAGAAGGACCTGATCGCCGGGGTGGCGCGCTCAATGCTGTCATAGTCATGCGGCTCCTCCCACCGGGAGACCCGATCCCACCACTGGGGAAAGTCCTCATCTGTGACCACCCCAGGCTCGAAGATCAGGATGTCGTAGCTCATGCTTCGAGGCTAGCAGCGCGGACGCCTCCATCAGCGAGCACTGCAGCCCGCCCCTACGCCGGGCGGTAGGTGAAGCGGTCCCAGCCCAGGGCCTCGATGCGCTCGGCCATGCGCTCACACGCCCCGTCCCAACCGGGCGCCACGACGTCGAACTCGCCACTCGTCCCCTCGGCGCGGGCCTGCTGGAGCGCGTAGACCCGTGCACCCGCCGCGTGCACCCGCCGAGCCACCTCCACGGCGTCGTCGGCCGTCACATCCCCGGGCACCACGGTGGTACGCACCTCGAAATCGGGCCCGCCGCAGCCGGCCGCCTCGATGAGCACCTCCAGGCTCTCCCAGGCCCTCGCGGCCGCGCTCTCCCGGCCGACCACCTGCCCGTAGTGCTCGGGCAGGGCCTTGATGTCCAGCCCCACCCAGCTGACAAGCCCGGCTTCGACCATGTCGCGCAGCCGCCGCGGGTAGGGCCCGGCCGTGTGCAGCCCTACCTGGAAGCCCATGTCGATGACCTCGCGGGCGGCGTCGGCCAGGGCGTCCTGGCGCAGCGCCTCGCCGCCGGTGAGGACGACGCCGTCGAGCAGTCCGCGCCGGCGGCGCAGCAGGGCGCGCACCTCCTCCCACGCCACCTGGCCGGGCGTGCGGGCGGGGATGAGGGCCTGGTTGTGGCAGTAGAAGCAGTTCCAGGGGCAGCCCTGCAGGAAGACGGTCGCGGTCAGGTGGTCGGGCCAGTCGACCGTGCTCATGGGGACGAGCCCGGCGATCACCAGGTGCGTCGGCGGGCCGGCGGTCGGGGCCGGCGGAGGCGCCCCGGACCCGCACCGTCCTCAGTGACCCGGGCCGGCTGGGCAGTCTGTGAGTTGGTCGGCGGACGTGTCTGCGGTGAGGTCACTGCCCCCTCCTCTCGGGACGTCGTCGGGACTGCGGGGAACTGCCGGGCTGCGGGGCCGACCCGAGGCCGGCGTCGTCGCGACACCGAGCCCGCTGGGCGCCGTCGCCGGATCATCCGACGGCGCCCAGCGGTCCCGGCGGGTCCTCTCAGGCGCTGACCGCGCTCAGGCGCGAGACGGCCGGGCCGTGGCCGCCGGCGGCGACCTCGGTGAACATCTGCCGCTCGGCGTACTCGCCCTTCTTGCCGATGTTGAACGAGGCGCACCGGGCGGAAGTAGCCCATGACGCGGGTCCACACCTCGCACTCGACCGGCTCGGCCTCGGGGTGGAGCTCGGCGCACTTGTCGCAGGTGAGGTGCTCGCCGACGAGGTAGCCGTGGACGGGGCAGATGGAGAAGGTCGGCGTGATGGTGATGTAGGGCGTGCGGAAGGCGGTCAGGGAGCGACGCACCAGCTCCTTGCAGGCGGCGGCCGAGAGATCCGCTCAGTTTCATGTACAGGTGCAGGACGGTGCCGCCGGTGTACTTGGTCTGAAGCTCCTCCTGCATTTCCTGGGCCTGGAAGGGGTCGTCGGTGTAGCCCACGGGGATCTGGGAGGAGTTCGTGTAGTAGGGGTTGGTCTCCGTGCCGGCCTGGAGGATGCCGGGGTAGCGCTTGCGGTCCTCCTTGGCGAAGCGGTAGGTGGTGCCCTCGGCCGGCGTGGCCTCGAGGTTGTAGAGGTGGCCGGTGGCCTCCTGGAACTCGACCATCTTGTCGCGCACGTGGTCCAGGAGGCGCACGCACATGGCGTGGCCGCGCGGGTCGGTCAGGTCGTAGGCGTCGTGGGTGAAGTTGCGGACCATCTCGTTCATGCCGTTGACGCCCAGGGTGGAGAAGTGGTTGTCCAGGGTGCCCAGGTACCGCTTGGTGAAGGGGAACAGGCCGGCGTCGATGTGGTGCTGGATGACGGTGCGCTTGAGCCCCGAGGGTGTCGCGGCCGATCTCGAGCAGCCTCGTCGAGCCGGGCGGTCAAGGCAGCCTCGTCGTCGGCGTAGAGGTAGCCGGGCGGGCCATGTTGATGGTGACGACGTCGACCGGGCCGGTCTGCTCGGCCGAGCCGAACAGGCCGTTGCCGCGCTTGAGCAGCTCGCGCAGGTCCAGCTGGAGACGGCAGCATGGAGCGGATCATGCCGGGGTCGAGGCTCGGGTTGATGAAGTTCTGGAAGTAGGGCAGGCCGTACTTCGCGGTCATGGTGAACAGGAGCTCGGTGTTGGGGGCGTCCCAGTCGAAGTCGCGGGTGATGTTGTAGGTGGGGATGGGGGAAGGTGAAGACGCGGCCCTCGGCGTCGCCCTCGGTCATGACCTCCATGAAGGCGCGGTTGATAAGGGTCCATCTCCGCCTGAAGCGTCGCCGTAGGCGAAGTCGCAGACGTCGTCGCCGATGAGGGGTGCTCGTCGGCCAGGTCCGCGGGCAGGTCCAGTCGAAGGTGAGGTTGGTGAAAGGGCGTCTGGGTGCCCCAGCGCGAGGGGACGTTGAGGTTGAAGATGAGTCTCCCTGCATGCACTGCTTGACCTGGTCGTAGGTCATGTCGTCCAGGCGGATGAAGGGCGCCATGTGGGTGTCGAAGGAGGAGAAGGCCTGGGCGCCGGCCCACTCGTTCTGCAGGGGTCCCCAGGAAGTTGACGATCTGCCCGACGGCCGAGGAGAAGTGCTTGGCGGGGCCGGCGGCGATGGCGCCGGGGACGCCGTTGAAGCCCTGCTGGAGGAGGTCCTTGAGGGACCAGCCGGCGCAGTAGCCGGCGAACATGTCCAGGTCATGGATGTGGAGGTCCGCGTTGCGGTGGGCCTGGCCGGCGACGGCCGGGTAGACCTGGCTGAGCCAGTAGTTGGCGACGACCTTGCCGGAGGTGTTGAGCATCATCCCGCCCAGCGAGTAGCCCTGGTTGGCGTTGGCGTTGACGCGCCAGTCGGAGCGGTCCAGGTACTCGGTGATGGTGGCGATGGCGTCCACAGTGGGGCGCTCTCCGCGGGCGACGGCCGAGTCGGCTGAGCCGGGGCCACAAGGCGCGGGTCGGTGGCGGGGTGGCGGCCGAGGCTGCGCCGAGCCGTCACTGCGGGGCGGTGGAGGCAAGGTTCTTCTCGAGCACGGGTCTCTCCGATGGTCCTTCCGTTCCTGTTCGCGGCCCCTGCCGAGCATGGATGGGGCCGATCCTTCCGGGTGCCGTCAGCGGCTGCGCGCTGCCTGCGGGGAGCGGGGCGGTCGGCGGCACCGGTGCCGACCATACTCCCCAAATCACATCGATGAGACACATCATCTTGTGTCTAAATTGTATCTCAACCACAACATCTTTGCGATAGAGGCATGGACTTTCGTCCCGATAGGTTACGCCTTCCCGCACGATCTCGCGGATGCCGTCGAAAGCTGGAACGCGAGCCGGCAGGACCACCCGGAGAGCGCACATGAGGTCCAGATCACTCCCTGCCCGGCGTGTTGGGGCGAGGTCGGAAGCACACCCCTCATCCCCGCGCGCAATCATTCACCACAGGCCCCACGCGCCCCACGCGCCCCGGCATCATTGCCGCCGACCTCCTGTCATCCCCGGCGAAGTGGCATCACCGGAAACTCGTGGAAGCCCTCTTGAGGGAGGTTCAGTGCCCAAATCGGATACAAAGGAGTCCAACCACTTTTCACCGCGCCACACGAACCGCGGAATCATGCGGTTCTATCAGACGCACTCAGTACTCGTTGCCGCCTTTGTATCCGATTTGGACACTCCCCACCTCTCCAAGACCCTCAGCACGTCCGGAACGACCTGATGTGCATAGACATCCTTCCTCGTAAAGCGCAGCGGCAGGAAGCCGCGGGAGACGAGCCGGCGGTCGCGCCAGCGGTCGAGGCCGAACTGGTACTCGTCGCAGTGGTAGGTGTAGCCGTCGAGCTCGACGACCACCCAGTCCTCGATCACCAGGTCCACCTCGCCGACTCCCTCGATCTCCACTCCGTCATCAAAGCCCAGGCCCGCAGCCTCAAGGTCCATTCGCACCAGCGTCTCCAACGGGGAACGGGCCCGGTCGCTGGCGCGATCGAGTCGAGCAAGCGCCCGAGCCGAGCCGGGGCCGCGAAGCAGATTGCGAATCTGCTCGGCAGTAACGCGCTCGTCGTGAAGTGCCGCATCGAGAGCGATGAGTGGGGAGTCGTCTTGGACGTGGCAGCGCAGGAAACGAGCCAGCGCCTCAGGGAGTGGCTGAACCGGATAAGAGGTTGGCGATATACGAGTCCGGTACCGGTCTGCATGGAGCACCTCCCGCCCGGCGGTCGAGAATCGCCTGCCGGGCGCAACCACAAGATGAACCTGCTCGGTCCCTTGGGCCACGGGCAGCCCGTAGTAGCGCATAGCAGCCTGGCAGGTGAGGAGCCCTCCATGAATGCGCGCCAGCACAACCGCGCGCTCAGCACCCGGGATACCGACAACCCCATGCTCATAGGCGATGAGCTCACCGGTCCTCACCAGCGAGGCGACATGACGGCGCTGGGTGCGGGACAGGTCAAGGTCCCGAACGCGCACCGCTCCGTAGCAGCCACGAACAACGGCGAGCAGCTCAGCGTCCATGGTGTTCACGGGACTCATTGCCGCCCGCTTGCGGAATGGGCGCAACCCGGCAGCCGACGCCCTGTGGACAACTGGCGCATCCGTCAGCCTGTGGCCTCCAGGACCCATCGAAGTGTCACCGATGTCCTGACACAGAACTGTCACCCATGTCCAGAGACATCACGCCCGGCAGCCCGGGCATGGTGTCCAAATCGGACACAAAGGAGCCCAACCACGTTTCACCCAGCGATACGAACCGCTGAATCACGCGGTTTTGTCAGGCGCACTCAGTACTCGTTGCCGCCTTTGTATCCGATTTGGACACTCCCCACCGCTCCAAGGCCCTCTGCACGCCCGGAACCACACGGGAGGCCGTTCGCCGGCATCACCATTGCCCACGCTCACCCGGATCCGGAAGGGACGCCCTACATCACCCCGCCGTCCCGTCCTTCTCGTGGACCGTCACGGTGTTGTCGGGCTGGCCCGACATCGACCGACCAGGTGGCTGGATCGTGTGGACGATCACGCTCCGACAGCCTGGGTCCATGAGCACGGATACCTCTCCCTTCCACCGTTCCCGACCTCCGTCGCAGCAGGTCAGACCCACATCTCCCATCCAGTCTCGGAGCCCTGGGCGCATGTGCCCACCTGGAACCTGGCGGCGGCATCGCTGCCCAGCCTGTACGGGATCGTCCGAGGCATCACGCTCAGGCCGGATCTGCCTGCCCTGCAGCGTCGCCGGGCCTGGCTCGGCTGGACGCAGGTGGCGCTGACTGTCGCCTTCGTCGCCGTCTGCCTGGTCGTCGCCCGGCCCAAGGCCTCGAGCCGGCCACGCCCTAGCGTCGCCTTCGCTCCCACGCCGCATCCCGGGGCCCTGTCCTCACCACCGGCGAGTCACAGGCATGAAGGCGACGCCTCCCCTCCCCTCATTCACCACCGATTCACGTCCGGAAAGCTGACACCATGACTGATCGCCGTTTCTCCGCGCCCGGTCTCGCCCGGCACCTGCTGGCCCCGATCGCCGCCCCTGTTGGGTCTGGTGGCGGGCCTGAGCGTCCTCATCCTGCCCTCCCCCACACCGACCACCGCCGACCCGACCACGTTCTGCCGCCGAGCGCGCCATGGCCGCCATCAACCGCCTCGCCGACGAGCCCCACTGTGTCCTGCGCCGCGAGGCGCACGACCGGGCGCGCGACGACGTCATCGGCATGTTCACCGACCTCGACTACACCCCCACCGTGCACTCCGACCCGATGTTCGATCTCAGCGACCCGGCGGACAAGAGGATCTTCGACGGCTTGTCCGCCGAGCAGCAGGCGGTGCTCAAGGACGCGCCGGCTGAGACGATCGTCGTCGACGTGCCGGGGAAGTCCGGCACACCATGGCGCTCATGGCCCATCACGACTCGGCCAGCGGTCGAGGCGGACGGAGAGCGGCCACCAGCACATCACCGACGGCACCTCTCGGGGCAGCCGACGATGGGCTAGCGGCGCCGCCATCGTCGAGACGCTCGGCCCTCAAGGCCGATGGGCGCCAGCCGGAGAACTCGCTGAAGATCGTCATCACCGACGGTGAGGAGATCGGTCTTGTCGGCGCCCGCAACGAGATGCGCCACCACCGCGCCGACTACGAGAACGTCGACCTGGTCCTCAACCTCGAGGCGCGCGGCACAAGCGGCCCGGCACTCATGTTTGAGACCTCCTCGAACAACAGCGCCGTCGCCGGCTACTTCAGCCACGTGAAGCAGCCCGTGGCCGGCTCGCCCTCCTCGCTGTACGCGCGCATGCCCAACACCACTGACATGGCGGCGTTCATCCCCGAGGGTTTCACGGTGCTCAACATCGCGGCGATTGGGGCGGCCGAGCACTACCACCACCCCACCGACGCCCCGCGCTACGTCGACCACTCGACCCTCCAGCACTACGGCGACCAGGTCCTGGACCTCGCGCGGGCCTGGGCCTTCGACGGGCAGGCCCCCACGCTCACGGCCGACGGCGACCTTCACTTCTTCCAGCTGTGGCGGGGGCTGACGGTGCGCTACCCTGCGGCGGTCGGGACGGGGCTGGGGTGCCTGGCCGTCATCGCCGCGCTCGGCGTCGTTGCGGTGCGGGCACGGTCGCTGCGCTGGAAGCGGGTCCTGGGGAGCGTCTGGGGTCTGACGTGGCTGGCCGCGTTCGCCTCTGCCGCCGCGGGGCTGGTGCAGCGGGCCATGGCGATGAAGTGGGCGCCGGAGAGCGGGCTCGGGCCGAACCCGCTGTTGGTGTGGATGTTCGCCGGCGGGGCCCTGATCGGGTCCGGGCTCACGGTGCACTTCGTGGTGCGGCGGTGGAAGGAGGGGCTCGGTCAGGAGACCCTCGCCGCAGTGCTGCTCCTGCTGGCAGCGGCCTGCGTGCCGCTCATGGTGCTGTTGCACGGCGCTGCCTACGTCCTGGTCCTTCCCACGCTCGCCCTGGCGCTGACCGCGCTGGCGCCGAGGTGGGTGCGGCCGGTGGTCGGGGCGCTGGCGGCCTTCATCATCGTGGCGATCCTTGCCCCCGCGGTCCTGCTCATCCACGAGATGCTCAGCCTGGGCGCGGTGTGGGTGACCGTGTTCTTCGCGATCGTGCCGGTGGCGCCGCTGGCGCTTGCGCTCCTGCAGGCCGGTTCCCGGCACGCCCGGGGCGCCACCGCGTGGACCAGCAGCAGTTCTGACGGCGTTCCCGACGGCGCTGCCACTGCAGGTCGGGCTGCCGCGACGGCGTAGGGAGGCGCACAGAAAGCCGCCGCTGCAAGCGCGGCCTCGGGGCCTCGGGACCACTCCTGGCGAGTCGCACCGAGGCCCCGGCCTGTTGAGCGGGTGAATCAAGGGCCCGGCCGGGTGCGACGGGGCTGGTGCACGAGTCTCTTTTTCGAGGTTTTCCACAGGGTGTCCTCGGGGTCTGGGTTTGGGGCGTTGGGGCAGGTAATGTCAACGCACCGTCTGGACGGCAGTGTCGCCCGGCCGGGCGGGGTATGGAGTTGTTTCGGTGGCGAGGAGGCTTCCGTGATGAGTACGCCCCTACGATCCGCTGCGCCCGTGGGTGTGCAGCGTCCTGCATCCGGCTCTGGCCGGGTCACCGTGTTGGAGCGCCGCCTTGCCGCGCACAGCCGCCGCAGGGGTGTGGCCGGGTTGGTGGCGGTGTGTGTGCTGGCGCTGGGGGTGGCGGCCTGCTCGGTAAGGGACGCCAAGGCGGAGGCCAGTGCGAGCGCCAGTGCCAGCGCGTCGGCGGCTGTTGCTCGGGCTGAGAAGGGCATCGCTGACGCCAACGCCAGTGCGACCGCCTCGCGGGAGGCGGCCCTGACTCCTGAGCTGCGCGCCAAGCGCGATGCCGCCCTGGCAGAACCCGCACCCGCTAAGCCCCAGCAGATGAACGACCAGACACGCGAGGGGGCAGCCATGACGGCCTGGTACTTCCTCGAGCTGTACCGCTACGCCTACATGACCGGCAACACCACCGAACTCGCTGCCATGAGCGACGACCGCTGCCAGTTCTGCAAATCCGTTATCGATCGAGCCACCAAGCTCCACGAGGACGGCGGCTGGACCGATAAGTGGGACCAAGAAATCACGAACTACACATACTACGAGAAAATCGAAGGATACGACTATAACGAACTAGATGTCACCGCCAATCAGGAAAGGTAGTGTCACACCCAGGTGGAGGGAAAGATCCGACAATTTCCGACCCCAAAGATAACCAAGTCCTGGACTTCGCAATCCGATACAACGGAATTCGCTGGATGATCGGCGGAGTCAAGGTGTTGGAACAATGAAATTCCGCGACCATTTCACCATTACTCTATTGCTATGCGCGGGAGCGCTGTCTCCAAGTGCCGTGAGTGCACCAGGTTCCTCTCAGGACTCTGGAACAGCCGTAAGCTGGGGAGCGGAGTCCGGCGACAATCATGTCGTCACTCATGGAGAACGTCGTGAAACTGTGACTCCACCTCAGCCAGCAGAGCAGCCTGAGCCTTCCAGCCCGCCTGGAACGACGGTGCAGTACTCAGACAGTCAAACCAAATTAGCGATACCTCACGGCAACTGCAAATCTTATCAAGATGAGAACAAGAAAATGCGGGCTGCATGCAATTTGGCTCCAGATCCTGAGCCCTCCGAGCCATCAGCAGAGCCGACCGTCATTACGCTGACCACCCGCCAGGCCGCCACGCTGATCGCCTCGGGCTCGGGTATCACGCGTCAGCCCCCGGGCCCCAAGGTCATCATCTCCAAGGCCTTCATCGTCTACACCAACCCCGCCGTGCGCTACCAGACCACCACCATCCTGAACACCCCCATCGAGGTCGAGTTCACCCCTCACCTCCTACACCTGGGGCTGGGGAGACGGCACCACCACAACCACCACCGACCCAGGCGCCCCCTACCCCCACCAGACCGTCACCCACCACTACCAGCACACCGCCACCAGCGTCACCACACCACCCTGACCACCACCTGACCACCCGCTACCGCCCCCAGGGAGAGGCCACCTGGCGGCCCATCGAGGGCACCATCACCACCACCGAGACCTCCACCCCCTACGACCTGGTCCGCGTCATCACCTACCTCACCGACGACGCAGAAGAAGCCCAAGGCCACTAACCCCCACACCCAGCACACGCGGCCGCACCTCAGACCACCAGCTCGGCCGGCGAACGGTGTCACAATCGGCGACTTTTAAGAACACGCTTGGTCGATGACCGTCGAGCCCCTGACACGTATGCACAGGTCAGAGCCCCACAGGCCCGGACACGCCAACCAATGGGCGCCCCAAAAGTCGCCAACCGTGACACCAAGACCTCACCACCCACCACCGAGACCCCACTCAACCCACGGCACCTAAGCCCCAGAGCCGGCACACGCGGCCGGAGAGCAGGCCGCTGGCTCGCTCGGCGAATGGTGTCACTGTGGGCGACTTTTTAGGGACGAGCCAGACTCATGGACATCACGCCCCTGGTGCATATGCGCAGGTCAGGAGCCATACAGGCCCGGGCACACCAGCCGACGGACTACTCCCAAAAGTCGCCAATCGTGACACCAAGACCCCACACCCCACCACTGAGGGCCCGACGGACGCCTTCATCCACCGGTGGTGCAGACTCGTGCCCCATGGCAGACGGGACCGCACGCGACCCTCACCGGGCTCCTGGAGTCCATCGGCGGGCGCGACGGCCGGCTCGTCCACCTCCAGCGCACCCCCGGCCCGCCCCGGCCACCACGCCGACTGGCCCGACTGGGCGGACCCCGACCCGTGGCCGCCTACCGCCGCCTGGGCGTCGAGCGCCCCTGGACGCACCAGGTCGCCGCCGCGCACTCCGCCCACGCCGGCCGCCACACGGTCCTGGCGACCGGCACCGGTTCGGGCAAGTCCCTGGCAGCCTGGCTGCCGGCGCTCTCCGACGTCCCTGACCGCCCAGTCCCCCGGCGCCGACTCGCGCATCTCCGCCCACACCCGGCGCCCCACCACCCCTGTACCTCTTCCCACCAAGGCGCTCGCTCGCCGACCAGGCCGCCGCCCCTGGCCCGGCTCATCGGTGAGCCTCGAGGCCGTCCAGCGCGAGGCCGGCACGCCCGCGGGCTCCTGCGCACGGTCCGCGCCGGCACCCTGCGACGGCGACACTCCCCTGCCTGAGCGCGACTGGGTGCGCGCCCACGCCGACGTCGTCCTGACCAATCCCGACTTCCTCCACTTCTCCCCGCTGCCGGGCCACGAGCGCTGGAGCCGCCTCCCTGCGGGCCTGCGCCACATCGTCATCGACGAGTGCCACGCCCACCGCGGGATCCTGGGGGCGCACGTCGCCCTCGTGCTGCGTCGCCTCCTGCGGCTCGTGGCGCGCCTGCGCCCGCGCGGCCCGCAGCCGGTCGTCCCTGTGCGCTCGGCGACGGCGGCCGAGCCGGCCTCACCGCGGCCCGCCTCATCGGCGTCGAGCCCGACGACGTCGTGGCCGTCACCGACGACGCCGCACCCGCCGGGGAGCGCACCCTGGCCCCTGTGGCAGCCGGCCCCTGCGCGACCCCTGGGTGCTGCCGGCCCCAGCGAGGGCGGTCCGGCCCCGCGGCCTCCCCGAGCCCCCAATGCACCCCAGCCCCACACACGCCACAGCCGACGGAGAAAAGCCTCCCCACCTCCAGCGCCACGTCGCCCCCGCAGCAGGTGTTGAGAACAGAGGCCCCGCCGAGGGCCGGCACCGACGCCATCGCCTCAGCCGCCCACCGCCGGCCTCCAGTCACGAGCGGCGCTACCCCGCCCGGCAGCGCCGAACCGGACTCGGGCGACCCTGGCGAGGATCCCTCGGCGCGGCGCAGCGCCGTCGTCGAGGCCGCCGAGCTGCTCGTGGATCTGCTGAGCGTGGGCGCCCGGGCGCTGGTGTTCGTGCGCTCGCGTCGCTCGGCGGAGGTCGTGGCCGAGCGGGCCCGCCACACGCTGGGGCTCTCGCTGCCCGAGCTCGTCGGCACGGTGTCGGCCTACCGCGGCGGTTACCTGCCCGAGGAGCGTCGGGCCCTGGAGGCCGACCTGCGTTCGGGCCGGCTGCGCGCCCTGGCCACCACCAATGCCCTGGAGCTGGGCATCGACGTCACCGGACTGGACGCGGTCCTCATCGCCGGCTGGCCGGGCACGCGCGTCTCGCTAGGGCAGCAGGCGGGCCGGGCCGGACGCGCCGGCACCCGCGGCCTGGCCGTCCTCATCGCCTCCGACAACCCGCTGGACGCCTACCTGGTGCACCACCCCGAGGCGGTCTTCGCCGCCCCCGAGGCCACGGTCTTCGACCCGGCCAACCCCTACGTGCTCGCACCCCACCTGTGCGCCGCAGCCTCCGAGGCGCCCTTTGCGGGCCCTCGGACCTGGCCCCTGTTCGGCCTGCCCGACGACGCCCGGCTGCGCGAGCCTGGAGGGTCGGGGCGCACTGCGGCGTCGGCCCACGGGCTGGTTCTGGAACGTCAACCCTGCCCGGGCGGCCCCAGGACCTGACCTCCTGCGCGGCGACGGGCCGCCCGAGGTGCCGGTGGTGGAGGCCGACACGGGCGTCGTCATCGGCACGGTGGACGGCGCGGCCGCCGACCCACCGTCCACGAGGGCGCGGTCTACGTCCACCAGGGGCGCGTCTACGTGGTCGAGGAGCCTGGCCGACGACGTCGCCCTCGTGCGGCAGAAGGCGGCGGTCGGCTACCGCACGCGGGCCCGGTCGCGCTCGAGCGTGCGCATCATCGCCGAGCGCGAGCAGCAGGTCTGGGGCGAGCCGGGCCAGACGACGCCGGAGGACTGCCGTGAGCCGTCGGCGCGCGAGCCGGAAGAGCCGGCCGTCTCCGCTGCAGGCTCCGGTCTCGGCAGCGGCTCCGGCGATGGTTCCGTTCCGGCCGGCAGCGGGCGGGCCGGCTCATCCCCCGGTGATGCCCCCGAGCCCCCGGGCGCAGCCGCCATCACCTGGTCCTTCGGCTCGGTGGAGGTCACCAGTCAGGTGACCGGCTACCAGCGGATGGCGCTGCCGGGCGGGGAGGTCGTCTCCCAGCACGCCCCTGGAGATGGACGAGCATGTAGCTGCCCACCGCCGCCGTGTGGTGGACGATCCCGCAGGAGGTCTGTGAGGCGGCGGGCCTGGAGCCCACCGATCTGCCCGGGGCCCTGCACGCGGCCGAGCACGCGAGCATCGGGATGCTGCCGCTGCTGGCCACCTGCGATCGCTGGGACATCGGCGGGCTGTCAACCGCAGCGCACCCGCAGACGGGGCGCCCACGGTCTTTGTCCATGACGGGCACGCCGGCGGGGCGGGCTTCGCCGAGCGCGGCTACCGGGCCGGGCGCGACTGGCTGGAGGCGACGCTGGCCGTCATCGAGGGCTGCGGCTGCGCGAGCGGCTGCCCCTCCTGCGTGCAGTCGCCCAAGTGCGGCAACAACAACGAGCCCCTGGACAAGGCCGGGGCCGCCGTCCTGCTGCGGCTCCTGCTCGAGGCGGCGCCCCAGACCCCCTCGACCCCAGTGACCAGAGGCGACTGAGCTCCGACCTGCTGCTTGGCGAGTCGCACCTCGCAGGAGCGGTGGCGACGTCGTCCGACACGGTCAATCCAGCCGCCGGACCTGACGCGACGTGAGCCCACCTCACGCGGGCATGACCAAAATTCATAAGACGCTCTCCCTCATATTCATGAGATGCTCGCCCTCACGCACCGTGAGGCTGATACGTTCCCAGCATGCTCGTTCGATTACTGCGCAGGCACCTGCGACCGTATACGGGGCTACTGGTGTGCGTCCTGGTGCTTCAGTTCGCACAGGTGATGGCCTCCCTGTACCTCCCCACCCTCAACGCCGACATCATCGACAAGGGTGTGGCCACCGGGGACACCGGATATATCTGGCGGATGGGCGCATTCATGCTGGGGTGAGCCTGGCCCAGGGCGTGTGTTCGGTCGCGGCGACGTATCTCGCGGCGCGCGCGGCGATGAGCATGGGCCGGGACCTGCGCGGCGAGGTCTTCGACCGGGTCAGCGGCTTCTCCGAGCGGGAGATCTCCGCCTTTGGGGCTGGCTCGCTCATCACCCGCAATACCAACGACGTCCAGCAGGTCCAGATGTTGGTGATGATGAGCGCCACGATGCTGGTGACGGCGCCGGTCATGGCGGTGGGCGGCATCGTCATGGCGGTCACGCGCGCCCCGGGCCTGTCGTGGCTGATCGGGGTGTCGGTGCCGGTCCTGCTGGTGGCGGTGGGCCTCATCGTGAGCCGGATGCTGCCCCTGTTCCGCTCCTACCAGGACAAGCTCGACGCCATCAACCGGGTGATGCGCGAGCAGCTCACCGGCATCCGGGTGATCCGCGCCTTCGTGCGCGAGGAGGCCGAGACCGAGCGATTCGGGGACGCCAACACCGATATCGCCCGGGTCGGTGAGCGCGTGGGGCAGCTCTTCGTCCTGCTGTTCCCACTGGTGATGCTGGTGCTGGACGTGACGATCGTCGGCGTCATCTGGTTCGGCGGCCACCAGGTCGGCGACGGCGACGTGGAGGTAGGCACCCTCATCGCCTTCATGTCCTACCTCATGCAGATTCTCATAGGCATCGTCATGGCGAGCTTCATGACGATCATGATCCCGCGCGCCGCCGTGTGCGCCGAGCGCATCAGCGAAGTGCTGGCGACGCCGCCGACCATCACCTCCTCCCCAGATGCCGTCGACACCTTCCCGGCTCCCCGGAACGGTCGAGATGCGGGACGTCACCTTCGTTCACCCCCGACGCCGACGCCCGCGTCCCGGCGGAGGTGAGCCTCACGGTCCAGCCCGGACGACGACGGCGATCGTCGGCTCGACGGCGTCGGGCAAGTCCACGGTGGTGCGGCTGCTGGCCCGGTTGCTGGAGGCCAGCAGCGGGCAGGTGCTCATCGGCGGCACCGACGTGCGTGAGGCCGACCCCGAGGCGCTGTGGTCGCAGATGGGGCTCGTGCCCCAGCAGCCCTTCCTGTTCGCCGGGACCGTGGCTCTCCAACCTGCGCCTGGGGCGCGAGGGAGGCCACCGACGACGAGCTGTGGGAGGCCCTGAAGTCGCCCAGGCCGAGGACTCCCGTTGAGGCGATGGACGGGGGCCTGAGGCGCCCATCGCCCAGGGCGGCACGAATGTCTCGGGTGGTCAGCGTCAGCGCCTGGCCATCGCCCGGGCCCTGGTGCGCCGGCCCGACATCCTCATCTTCGACGACCCTTCTCCGCCCTGGACGTGTCCACCGACGCGCGGCTGCGCGAGGCTGGGGCCGGGCCACGGCCGGCATCACGAAGGTGATCGTGGCCCAGCGCGTCTCCACGATCGTCGAGGCCGACCAGATCCTCGTCCTGGACGGCGGCCACCTGGTGGGCAGCGGCACGCACACCGAGCCTGCTGGCCACCTGCGCCGTCTACCGCGAGATCGTCACCTCCACCTCGGAGCGGAGGCCGCAGCATGAGCAGGAACGCGAGCAGCCACATGGGAAGGAACACCAACGAGAACGCCGGGAGCGGCGCGCGTAGTACCGCGAGCGCCATCGTCGGCCCCGATGAGCTCAGCGAGGAGGACCCTCGCCTGGCCGCTGAGGCGCAGGCCGCCTCGGGCGACTGGCACGACGGTCCGCCTCCGGGCAAGGCCGAGGCCTTCTGGCCCTCCCTTCAAGCGGATGGTCGGGCTGCTGGGCGCCTACCGGGTCTCCCTGATGATCGTGGCCCCTGGCCGCCGTGGAACGGTGGTGCTGGCGGTGGCGGCCCCCAGCGTGCTGGGGCAGGCCACCAACGTCATCTTCGAGGGTGTGGTCTCCACGATGCTGCCGGCCGGCACCACCAAGGCCCAGGCCATCGAGGCCCCTGCGGGCGCGGGGATGGATGACTTCGCCACGATGCTCGGCGATGGATCGTCGTCCCCGGCGCGGGCATCGACTACACCCGCCTGGGCCGGATCCTGATGGTGGTGCTGGGCCTGTACGTGGGTTCGGGCCTGCTCAACTGGCTTGAGGGCTGGCTCATCAACCGCATCACGATCAAGGCCTCTACCGGCTGCGCGCCCAGGTGGAGGACAAGGTCCACCGCCCGCCGCTGAGCCCTACTTTCGACACCGTCCAGCGCGGTGAGCCTGCTCAGTCGCCTGACCAACGACGTCGACAACGTCACCAACACCTCCAGCAGTCCCTGTCCGGTGCCCTGACGGCGATCCTCACGGTGGTGGGGGTGCTGGGGATGATGTTCTCCATCTCCCGGAAAGCTGGCGCTGGTGGCACTCATCATGTTCCCGCTCATGGGCGTGGTCTTCGGGGTGATCGGGCCGCGCTCGCAGAAGGCCTTCACCCACCAGTGGGCGCGCACCGGCAAGATCAACACCCGGGTGGAGGAGTCCTTCTCCGGGCACGCCCTGGTGCAGGTCTACGGGCGCACGGACTCGGTGCGGGAGGCCTTCGCCGCCGAGAACGAGGAGCTGTTCCGGGCCTCGCTGCGCGCGCAGTTCCTCTCCGGGATCATGATGCCGATCATGCTGGTCATCGGGAACATCAACTATGTGGCCATCGCAGTGGTCGGCGGCGCCATGGTCGCCTCCGGGTCGCTGCGCCTGGGCGACGTGCAGGCCTTCATCCAGTACTCCCAGCAGTTCTCCCAGCCCCTGGGCCAGCTCGGCGGCATGGCCACGGCCGTGCAGTCCGGGACCGCGAGCGCCGAGCGGATCTTCGAGCTGCTCGACGCCGAGGAGGAGCGTCCCGACGACGTCGCACCGGGGAACGGCGCCGCGACCGCTGCGGGCACCGCGGGCGAAGTGGGCACCACAGGTACTGCCGACACCGCGACCGCTGATGCCGGGTATGCCGGCCGGGCCGCCGGGGCCGGCGCCGCGGCGGCTTCACGGAAGAGCCCGGCGGGGCCGGGCGTCATCGAGATGGAGCATGTGCGCTTCTCCTACAGTCCGGAGGTCGAGGCTCATCCGGGATCTGTCGCTGCAGGGTGGACCCCGGGCACACGGTCGCGATCGGGGGCCCACGGGGGCGGGCAAGACCACCCTGGTCAACCTGCTCATGCGCTTCTACGAGCCTCGATGGGGACGCATCCTCATCGACGGGCGCGACATCGCCACGATGACGCGTCACGACGTGCGTCGCCGGACCGGCATGGTCCTGCAGGACCCGTGGCTGTTCGCCGGCACGATCCGCGAGAACATCCGCTACGGGCGGCCCGGGGCCAGTGATGAGGAGGTCGAGGCCGCCGCGAGGGCGTGCTTCGTCGACCACATCATCAAGGCCCTGCCGCAGGGCTACGACACGGTTCTGGAGGAGGACGCCGCGAACATCTCCGCCGGCGAGCGCCAGCTGCTCACGATCGCGCGGGCCTTCGTGGCCAACCCGGCAGTGCTCATCCTCGATGAGGCCACCAGCCCGGTGGATACCCGCACGGAACTGTTGGTCCAGCAGGCGATGAACGCGCTGCGCGAGGGCCGCACGAGCCTCATCATCGCCCACCGCCCGTCCACGATCCGCGACGCCGACACCATCCTGGTGATGGAGCACGGCGACATCGTCGAGCAGGGCAGCCACGATGAGCTCATCGCGGCGGGCGGCGCCTACGCGCGCCTCCACGCGGCCCAGTTCGCGGGCAGCGCCACCGTCGCCGTCGAGGACTGAGGCCGGGAGCCCCGGAGTACCGTCTCAACGACCGGGTTTGGGCCGCTTCACGGCGTGGACGGGGCGTCGACGGGGCCGGCGCGGGCCTGGGCGGTAGCTTGGGCGGGGCGGCCGAGGATCGTCGCCGGGACGACGACGCTGACGGTGACGTCCTCACCGGCCACGGAGCAGGCGCTCACCGAGGCGCCATTGGCTGCAGCCACGCGCTGCGCCATGGCGCAGGGGTCGCCCGGCAACGACCGAGGACAGGACCGTGGCACCGGAGATGGCCGCGAGGTCAGCGGCGGCCCGGGCCCGACCGGTGGCGCTCTGGGCCTGGATGAGGCCCGCGATGCCGACTGCTGCGGCCAGCAGTACGGCGATGACGCCGAGCGCGTAGACAGTCCCCGAGCCGCGCCTCGTCCCACCCGGGGCGGTTCGTGGGCTGCTCGGCTCGGTGAAGTGCAGGCGCGGGCACGCGCTGTCAGACCCAGGCCACCCAGGGACCGGGGACGGGTCGGGCGGCGGTGACGCAGGTGAGCTCGCCCTGCTCGACGCCGAGGCTCACCCCTCCGGCCACGCGCTGGGCGGCACCTGCGTAGTCCTCCTGGCCGATGGCGGCCTGACGGGCGGCGGTGCGGGCGGCGTCGGCCACCCGCAGCTGAGTGACTCCGGCGCTGACCGCCGCCAGCACCATCAGCAGGACGAGGACGACGGCGGGCAGTGACAACGCCGTCTCAGCCGTCACCATCCCTCCTCTCCTCGTCCAGTGCACCCGCCCTGGTCACCGCCCCAGCGGCCTCGTCGGGGCCGACGACCAGGTGAGGGATGCGGTTCCACGCGGCCGGAGGGCCGGCGGGAAGCGGGACCCGGGCGGCGACGTCGGCCACCGCCGGGTACCCGGGCCACTCGGGGCGAGCGCGCCCACCTGCTGCGATGACAGCGCACATCACACCGAGAGCGCCTGCTCGATGATGGACTGCAACGCCCCGCTCAGGCTGCCCGGAGCGCATGAGCGCCAGCAGCAGGCCGGCGAAGGCCGCGGCCGCCAAGGTGCCGATGGCGTACTCGGCGGTGGCCATGCCCTCCTCCTTGCTCGTCAAGCGTCGCAGGAGCGCCGGCAGCGTCGAGGCGTCACTCAGGGCGGGCCAGCATCACGCTGGTGCGCAGGGCGCGCAGGGTGGTCCTGGTGGGTCTCCCTCATGGGGTTCTCCTCGACTCGGTGGGGACCAGCGCACCGCCGCTCCCCAGCGGGCGCCGTGCCCGCCCCACCAGCATCGGGCCGCCCCGAGCCGGCGCGCTCAGGGGCTGGTCAGCCCTGTGGAAACCACCTGCAGTCCCGGCTCTGTGGCATCGGGGACCCGCCCGCGCCTTGGCCGATCTGTGTGGATGGGGCCCTGCAGGCGCCCCCTGGTGTGATGGTCACCTGGGCACAGGAGGAGGCCGAGGGGTACAGGGAATAGCAGCAGACTGCCCCGGCCCCACCCCTTCACTCCCGGTCGGGGACATTCCACGCGGCCGGGTGCAGACCGCTCCGGGCGGGGGCATTCGACGCCGTCGGGGACCAGATTCCCGTCCCCCAACGCGCAACATGTCCCCGGCCGGAAGAAAATGTCCCCGTTCGCGCGAGACGTCCCCTGACCGGAAGAAAGTGTCCCCAGCCACGCAGAAGGCCCCGCCCGGGCACAACCTGCAGGGCCGCAGCGCAGCCTGCTAGGGGACAGCCGGCCCACCGCGGCGCCCGACGACGTCGAGGGCCTCAGCCCTCGATGAGCCACGCGGATCTCGGCGGCGGTCAGGGCCGCCGGGCTGAGTCCGCCCTGAGCCCGCCGCAGCAGCCGCACCACCGGCGGCACCAGCACCCTCGCCGCCGGCCCTCAGCCTCACCGGCCCCCTCGACGACCCGGGCGAAGAGCCTCGGCCTTCTTCTCCTTGAGGGCCATGACCTTCTCCTCGATGGTGTCGGCCGAAACGAGCCGGTAGACCATGACCGGCTTGTCCTGGCCGATCCGGTGGGTGCGGTCGACGGCCTGTTCCTCAGCCTGCGGGTTCCACCACGGGTCCAGCAGGAAGACGTAGTCGGCCTCGGTGAGCGTGAGCCCGAAGCCGCCGGCCTTGAGGGAGATGAGGAAGACGTCGGCCTCACCGGCCCGGAAGGAGTCAATGACCTTCTGCCGGTCGGGGGTGGAGCCGTCCATGTAGGCGGTTCGCACACCGGTGCGCCTCCGGTGCTCGCGCACGCCGGAGAGGTAGCGCGTGAACTGGGAGAAGACGAGGCGCGGTGCCCCTCGGAAAGGATCGGCCCCAGGTGCTCGACCAGCACCTCGACCTTGGCCGACGGACTCGCCGCCGCCCCGGCCCACTGCGGCCCGTTGCGGGGGCACCGGCAGCCTGCCCTCGCGGCTTTCGCGCCGCGGGCCGCCCTCTGCCGGAACCGCCCGTCCCGCCGGCGGCCTCCCCGGCTTCCCCGCCACCCGCGCTCTCGGCGGCCTCAGGCTCGGCCCCCGTCCTCGCCGTCGACGAGCGCCGGGTCGAGCGCCATCTGCCGCAGGGTGGTCAGCGCCTGAGCGCGATGAAGCGCGACTGGGCGGTGTCCTCCTCCAGCAGCCCGAGGATCCGCTGCCGCTCGCGGGCCAGGCGCTGGTCGTAGGCCTTGCGGTGCTTGGCGCCCGACTCGACGGACAGGACCTGCTCGGTCTTGGCGGGCAGGTCCGCGGCCACCTGCTCCTGGTGCGCCGCAGCAGGAAGGACGCATCCTGCGCCGCAGCCGCCCCAGCGCCTCGGCGTCCCCGCGGTCGATCGGCTTGCGGTAGACCTGCCCGAAGCGCTCGGGTCGGGCAGCAGCCCCGGCGCCGCGATGCTCGCGAGCGCCCACAGGTCCATGAGAGAGTTCTCCAGCGGCGTGCCCGTGATCGCGATGGTCGACGGCGACCGCAGCCGCCGCACCGCCTTGTAGGTGGCCGAGGTGTGGTTCTTGACGAACTGGGCCTCGTCGCACACCACCCAGGCCCAGTCCTGGGCGATGAACTCCTCCTCGCACAGGCGCGCGATCGTGTAGGAGGTGACGACGACGTCGCAGCCCTCCACGATCTGCGCCAAAGTCTCCTCACGCTTGGCGGCGGTCCGCCTCACGGCACGCACCCGCAGCCCCGGGCAGAAGCGCTCGGCCTGTCTCCACCCAGGAGCCGACGACGGAGGTCGGCGCGATGACGAGCACCGGCCCGGTCCCTCCGCTCACCGGGTCGCCGGAGCTGGTCGGCTCGCTCCCTTGGGCCTCCGCGCGCTGCTCGATGAGTCGCTGGACGGCGGCGAGCACCTGGACGGTCTTGCCCAGTCCCATGTCGTCGGCCAGGACCCCACCGAGGCCCGCCTGGCAGGAAGTCCAGCCACCGGTAGCCTCGAGCCTGGTAGGGCGCAGCGTCGCCCGCATCCCCTCGGGCACGGGCGCCTCGCCGGGCCCCTTCACCGGTCCTCTCACCGGCGCCGCCCGCGTCGTCAGCGGCCCCACCGGACGGCTCGGCCGCGGCCTCGGCGGCGCGCGCCCGCTCCAGCAGCCGCCCGACCCGCTCCTTCCAGCGGGCCGTGGCCCGCTCGATGACGCCGAGTGACTCCAGGACCTCGTAGTAGCCGGCGTGTAAGGCACTGACCCGCACCGCCCTGCGCCTGCGGGTCGGCCACCGCGACCCTCCTCCATGAGGCGGGCCAGGGCCTCGATCTCCGGACGGTCGATGCTCACCCATGCCCGACTCCAGGAGAACCTCGGGCTCCCTCAGTGGCCACAGCCGCCATGAGCAGCGCCAGAGGATCTCCTCTTCACCCACGTGGACGCGCACGGACAGGGAGAACCAGTCGGGGCGGTCCTCGTCGTCGCTGACGCTCGTGGTGATGACCGGGGCGGCGTCGGCCTCACGGTAGTCGGGGACGTCGTCGTCGACCTCGATGTCGAAGGCCTCCAGCTCGCGCAGGACCGGCAGTGTCCGGTCATGAAGCGGGCCGTGTCCATGCCGCGCAGGTCCAGGGGCTGCCAGAGGGCCGGGTGCCGGTCGGCCAGGGGCAGCAGGTGATTGAGGACCTCGCGGGCCAGGCGGGTCTCCCCCTCAATGTCCCGGCCGGCGGCCCTGTCCTCAACGCGGCCCTCGGCCGCCGCGGACAGGTCGGGCAGGCCGTGACTGCTCCGGACCTCGCCGTCCTCGCCGACGTAGCGGATGGACCACTCGGTGGTCAGGTGGTGCTCGGCGGTATCGACGTGGACCGCGAGCGCAGCGCGCAGCGTCGTGGGGCGGGGCATGCGGATGGAGGCGTCGGCGGACAGGACCGGCATCACCCGGGTGAGGGCCTCAAGGTGCTCGGTCTCGAAGCGCTCGACGTCCTCGGCCGGGATGGTGATGGCCTCACCGTCGCCCCGCAGCACCCGGGAGAGGGCCTCGGTGGGGCGCGCCTCGAGCGGCATGAGGAGCAGCTCGCGCCCGGGCATCCACGTGTAGAAGCCGTGTACCGGGTCCCCGATCGGCATGAGGGAGAAGCTCAGGCGCAGTCCGGGACCTGCAGGCGGCGCGCCTCCTCGACGTCGTCGATCTCAGGGCGGGGTGATGGCGATGTCGCCGTCGCCCTCCCTTAGTGAGGTGGATGCCGCCGCGCAGCCCGTCGGCGAGGTAGACGGGCATGCCGTGGCGCTGGGCGGTGGTGAGGGTCAGGCCGGCCGCCACCCCGCGGCGCAGCACGTCCCAGACGTGGGCGGGTGCGGTCGTCAGGGAGAGGCGGTCGTCGGCGTAGTGAAGCCGTAGCCGCCGGCCATGCCGGCCGCCTCGCGCAGGACGCCCATGACGGTGGGGTCGACGTCGTCGTCCAGGCCCCCGGAGGAGATCTGGCTCCAGGCGGCGCCCTGCCGGTTCCAGCCGCGCTTGCCCTCGATGAGGGGCAGCATGGGACAGGCCGGCGGGGGTGCCCCACATGTTGCCGGGGTCGTCGATGATCTCCAGGGCCATCCGACGGCGTGGGGCGCGCTCCACCTGCAGCAGGTCGGCCAGGCGGCTCTCCCAGGGGGCGGACCCGCCGGAGGGGCGGCGGCGTCGAGCCCGTCCTCCGCCAGTGCGCGCGCGGTGATGAGTAGGGCGGCCGTGTGCTTGCAGTTGCTGCCCACCGGGCACGAGCAGGTGCCGGCCCAGGACGCCGCGGCGCTACGGGCGCCCTGCTTGCGGAAGACCATGGTCTGGTAGGTGGCGCGCCCGAGCCCTTGGACTGGGCGCTGATGATGTCCCCGTCCCCGGCGACGCTGATGCCCCCGCACCCGCCCTTTGCGCGCATAGTCCAGGCCGCGCTCAAAGCGCCCTGGTGGCCGACCCGACTGATGATCTGGTCATCAGTGAGTTCCACCGGCCAGTCGTCATGCCGAATCGCGCGAGCCATGACCCCAGGTTAAACGCGGGTACGACAGTTTCGGGCCCCGTCCGGCTGCTGATCGCACGCTGGGCGCGAACGGCGCCGGTCTCGCACCCGGTCACGTGGGGCCGAGTGAGGGATGGGGTGAGCGACCGGCCGTAGCCCGGTCGGACGGGTGGTGGAGGCCTCCCCGCGAGGAGGAGCCGGGTCGGGTCCGGATCTCGCACCCAGGAGGGATCACATTCCGATGACGGTGCGTTGTACTGGATCCATGAACGCGATGCTGACCTGTGAAGAGCTGTTCCTGCTGCTGACCAAGGACTCTGGAAGCCGGAGAGCCGCATGACGTACCCGGCCTACGGGCTCACCGGGGCGCTGCTCACCGATCTGTTGCTGGCCGGCCGTATCAGCCTGACCGAGGAGCGCAGCCCCCGCGTCTACATCGTCAGCTCCGAGCCGACCGGGCACCCCGTCCTGGACCGGGCCCTGGAGATCCTGCCCGCCAAGGACGGCAAGCGGTTCTCTCCCTGGTGTCCTGGGTAGGGTCTCAACCCCACCCGCCACATCGCCGAGTCCTTGAGGCGGCCGGGTGGTGCGCATCCACACCGGCGGGCTGTTCGGGTCACTGAACCCCAGTTACCCCACGCTGGACCCCGCCCCCGAGCGGCGGCTGCGCGCCCGCATCGACGCTGCCCTGCGCGGGGTGCAGCCGCCGACCGCCTCCGACGTCGCCCTGCTGTCGATCCTGCAGGCGCTCGGTGTCGCACCAACCGTCCTGCCGCAGCAGGAGACCGGTCTCAGCCGCGGCGAGCTCAAACGCCGGATCAAGGAGCTCGCGGGGGAGAGCCCCGTGGGGCGCGCGGTGCAGCGGGCCGTGAAGCCGTGACGATGGCCATCATCGCCGCAGGGGAGCGTTGCGGCGGCCTCGTCGAGCCCTGATCGCGGCCGGCACTCCGGGAACCACCGCCCCCACTCCGGCCCCTGTCGGGGACATTCTGCGCCGCGGGGCATTCCGCGCAGACGGGGACACAACCCACCGGGTGGGGATATTCCGCGCGGCCGGGTGCGTGTCCTTCCGGGCGGGGACCTTCGACGCCGTCGGGGACCAGAATCCTGTCACCGAACGCGCGAGACGTCCCCGGCTGGAGTAGAACGTCCTCAGCCGCGTGAGATGTCCCCGTCGGCGGGAGGACGGACACGACGACGGGCAGGAGGCTGGACGGAGGCTGGGTGAGAGGGCTGGGACCGTCAGTGAAAGCCGGTGCCGGGCCGTCACTAGGGCCGGGCCGGGGCCGTCACTCGCCGCGGGGCCGACGACGGCGGGCCGCCCGGGAGGTGCCGCCGTGCCTGCGCGCGCGGTGCCAGCGCTCGCGCCACAGGGCGTGATCCTGCTCGATCTCGGCCAGGCGCGCGGCCAGGCGGTGCGACTCCTCCAGCGACAGCCCTCGGGCGTGCATCCCCAGCCCGGCCAGGCGCGCCATTGCCGGTGTCGCCTGCTCGCGCAGGTCGGGCACGCCCACCAGGTCGGGCTGCGCCGGCCGCCTCACGCCTGTCGCCGGGGTGCGCTCCCCCGCCGGCAGCCTGATACCACTGGGCGGCGACGCCGGTCGGCGCGGCTCCGAGACCTGCTCGCCGACCGGGGCCGTGGCCTCCTCGGGGGTGCGTCCGTCGAGAGCGGCCGGCCCCTGACCACGCGCATCACCTCGCTGGCCGGCACGTGGTCGCTCCGGTGGCCCAGCGCCAGCCCGGCGGCCGGCAGGACCAGCACCGACAGCACCCCGGCCAGCACGAGGGTGGAGGCGAAGGAGGTCGACATGGCCCCCGCGCTGACCGCCACCTGGGTGACAGCCACGATGATGGGCAGGGCGGTCGTCGAGTAGACGGCGATCTGGAGGCTCTGGCGCATCGAGTAGATGCGCGTGCCGTCCCTGCGGCGCTCCGCCCGGGAGGCCAGCCACACCGGCACGCCCCGCACGAGCACCAGCAGCACGAAGAAGGCCAGGAGGTTGACCAGGTCCCCGGCGTCGAGCCCGGCCTCGATGCCCATGCCGGAGGTGACGAAGAAGATCGGGACGAAGAACCCGTAGGCCAGCCCTGTCGCTTTTCTCCTCGAACTCGGCATCCCCCTCGGGCAGGGCGTGACGCAGGACGAAGCCTGCGGCGAAGGCCCCCAGGATGACGTCGAGGTCGAAGATGGCGGCGATGGCGCACAGCCCCACCAGGAGCAGGACGGTGGCCCGGATGGTGGTCTGCGCCGTCGTCGAGGCCCCCAGGTGGATGGGCCCTCGACCAGTGCGGCGTCCCACGCGCTTGACGCGGCTGGTGAAGCGGACGATGAGGAGGGTGATGATGAGGAAGACGCCCAGGATCACCATGCTCGCCCAGGTGGAGCGCGATCCCAGCAAGAGCGCCATGACGAGGATTGGCCCGACCTCGCCGACGGCGCCGTGGTTGAGGATCGAGGCGCCCACCGCCGTGGGCAGCAGGCCGCGGTCGCGCAGGATCGGCAGGATCGTGCCGATGGCCGTGGAGGTCATGGCGGTGGCGATGGCGATGCCGTTGGCCGACGCCGCCCTCCGGTCACCCCCGATGACGCTGACCCGCGCCGAAGGCCAGCCCCAGCGAGAGCAGCCAGGCGACGGCGGCGTGGCGCCCGCCCGCCCCGCGCAGTTCGTTGATGTCGATCTCGTAGCCGGCCATGAGGAAGAGGAAGGCGACGCCGAGCTCACGCAGCAGCTCGATCGAGGAGTCCTCGACGGCCAGCCCCAAGCCGTGGGGGCCGATGAGCATCCCGCCCAGGATGAGCAGGACGACCTCGGGCACGAGCCGCTTGGGATGGTCCAGGAGATCAGCGGCGCCATGAAGGCCACCGCGACGATGAGCAGCAGGGAGGTGAAGACCTCGGCCATATCGTCTCCTTTGTCTCCAGTCGGGTACGGGGTGCAGGGGATGGGGAGGTGCGGGGCGCAGGGCCGGGCCCGGCGCAGGTCCGCACGAGCCTGAGAGACTACCCCGACCTCGGCCGGCCGGGCCCACCGTCAGAATCCACAACAGTTCAGCGGCTCATTGATGACGTGATGCGCTGGTGCGATCATGATCGTATGAGGACGACACTTGAGATCGACGACCGGGTCCTGTCCCTGGCTCGTGAACGCGCTCATCGCGACGAAGTGTCACTCGGGCGCGCCGTGTCCGATCTCGCGCTCCAGGGAATCTCCCACGGGAGCCGCACCAGCAGGCACGGGATCCCCTTGTTCTTCCCGCCCGCAGGCCAGCAGGCTCATGTGGTGACGCCAGAGCTCATCGAGCAGTACCGAGATAACGACCACTGATCGCCTGCGACTGCTTGACGTCAATGTCCTCGTGGCGTTGTCACTGCCCAACCATGCGCACCATGAGGTGGTCAGCGCCTGGTTCGACGGGGTGGATCAGTGGGCGACCTGTTCCATCACTCAAGCCGCCTACCTGCGTCTCCTCATGAATCCTCGAGTCACCGGATTCGAGATCGCGGCCGCTGATGTGCTCTCTGGACTCGGTGAGCTGACATCGCTTGACGATCACGTGTTCCTTGTCGACTACGCCCCTCCTGCTGAGCCGTCCATCAGCTTTTCAAGGCTGAAGGGCCCGAAGCAAGTCACCGACCTGCACCTGGTGGACCTCGCGGCACGTCACAACGCTGTCCTCGCCACCATGGACGGACGCATGGCGCAGGCACTCATGTCTCAGGATCGACGACATATCGAGCTCATTCCCCTGTAGGCAGGACTCGCCCCGTCCACAGAGGCCGGCCGGGCCCGCTGTCGGGGCTACCGGGCGCGCGAGCCGCCACAAGGCGTCACAATGGAAGCATGCTCATGCCGTACTCTCCCTCCGCCGAACCACTCACGCGCCTGGCCGACGGGACGGTCAAGCAGATCAGCCCCTTCACCGGAACCGAGGTGTGGACCGTGCCGGGCCGCGCCAACCGCCCCATCTCGCACCCGGTGGCAGAGGTCCGCCCGCTGGAGGAGGCCGACCGCACCCGCAGCTGCGCCTTCTGCTCAGCGCGCTACCTGGAGACGCCCCCGGAGAAGGCGCGCGTCGTGCGCGGGGCCGACGGCGGTTTCGAACGCCTCGACGCCGTCGCCGCCTCCGCCCTGTTCGACACGGTGGCCGAGTTCCGGCGGGTGCCCAACCTCTTCGAGATCCTCCTTCGACTACTGGCACATCAACCACGGCTACGAGATCCCCGACGCCGCCCGCGAGCGCATGGAGGCTCACCTGGCCGACCCGGTCGGCGTCGAGCACGTGGAGCGGGTGGCTCGCACTGCCTGGCGGCCGCGGGGCGGACCCGGACCCTGGGACTCGATGGACGAGCGGACCCGCCACACCTTCCTGGCGGCCTTCTTCGCCGGGGGCCATGACGTCATCATCGGCCGGCGCCATTTTCACCGATGACGCTCACGACACCACGGGCCTGGCCGGCTCGGGACGCTGAGCGTGGCCGAGCACCGCGCCTACACGCGCCTGGCGATCCACGCGATGCACAACCTGTACGAGGCCAACCGGTGGGTGCGCTACGTGGCCGTCTTCCAGAACTGGCTGCGGCCGGCCAGGGGCGAGCTTCGACCACCTGCACAAGCAGCTAGGTGGGCATCGACGAGCGCGGGTGACCAGCCACCTGGAGCCTGCAGAAGGTGCGGGCCAACCCCAACCTGTACAACGAGATGGCGGTGGACTACGCCGCCTACCAGGGCTGCTGGTGGCGAGCAACGAGCACGCGGTGGCCTTTCGCCGGGTTCCGGGCACCGCTACCCGACGCTGGAGGTGTACTCGACGTCGGCCATGCCCGAGCCGTGGCCTGCATGAGCCGGGACGAGGTCGACGCCGTCTCCGACCCGGTGCACGCCCTGCACGCGGCCACGGGCGCGGACGTGCCCAGCAACGAGGAGTGGCACCACAAGCCGCTCGACGTGGACCAGCCCATGCCCCTGGCACATCACGCTCAGTGGCGGGTCTCCACCCTGGCGGGCTTCGAGGGCGGCACGAAGATCTCACCTCAACACCATCGACCCATGGATGCTGCGCGACCGCGTGGTGGCGCGACTGGAGGACCTGCGGGCCGACCGGCCTATCGCGCCGATGGCCGTGGGCGAGGAGTGCCCGACGACGCCCAACCGGTCTCCTGTACAACCCGGTCCTCACCGCCCGGCCGTAGCAGCCGGCAGGCCCGGACCGACGCCGCCGGCCCAGCGCCGGCCCAGCGCCGGCCCGTCGTCGGCCCGGCGCTGTCTTCAGCAGCCCAGGCGCTGCGCTCCCTCCGTCCCTCACCCAGCCCAAGCGCCCACACCGTGCACGTCACTGACCTTGCGCGCTCACTCCTGTACGTACATTGTCTGTACCACCAAGGAGGCCGGAGCGTGCCGATCTCAACAGCCCGCAGAACCCAGAGAATCGATCTGCGCGCCACGCCGCGCCAAGAAGCTCTGATTCAGCAAGCCGCCTCCCAGACGGACCGCTCCGTCAGCGAGTTCATCCTGTCCTCAGCGACGCTTGAGGCTGAACGCGTTCTTGCCGACCGTCGCTGGTTCTCCGTGTCATCACAGCAGTTCGATGCCATTGAGGCCGTGCTGGGCACTCCGCTGGAGGAGACGTCCCGCTTCGCCCGTCTACTGGCCCGGCTCGCAGTGGACGAGCGGGCTCAGACGCGGGGGATCAGTGCAGCACTGCTCAAGGACGCGATCGAGCGGTGCTACTGGCGCACTCAATAGGCACCGTCTACCACCCCTCCCAAACACGAAGCGCCATAAAACACTCAAACCGAATTCGCCACTTGGTTGTTTAAGTGGGGGACAAGATGGGTCCTGCAACCCATGGTTAGTTGTCCCCATTGTTTGAAATCCCATCCCAAGAGCATCCACATTAAAGTAATAAGACCGATCGTCCCCGACCGGCCGATGCTTAGCACATCCACCTCACCCCATCCCCTCAAGCATGAACCACGGGTGCACTAACAGTACGTGATTTGACATCGCCGTGATCACTTCCCGAAACTCAGAGAAAGTAGAACCCATGACAGAGACCGCTTCAGACAGTGCTGACAGCAACAAGGTTGACAATATGAAGCTGAAGGCGATCGAATACGTCGCCGACGAGACTTCCGCAGTTCAAACGTTTCTGAACTCCACGTGGATAACAAAAGACCACACCTATACCGAAGAAGGATACACAGGAGTTGTCACTCGCCACCAGACCGTCAGCCAGATGCAGTCCCGCCTAGGCGAGAACCTATGGAACTCCTCGATAGCCGAGCAGTATTTTCAACGAGTCAGAGACTCCCTGAACTCGACGGACACTGCACTCAATTCGATTTCAGGCACCCTTAAAACCGCAAGAGATTACCAAGTCAACTGGGTGGGCGAAAAGGTTACACCCGAGAGCGAAGAGGCGTCATGGCAAGCCGCCCGGTAGGAAACCGGGACACAAGCGGTTGACGGACATATCCTCGCCAGCAATCTTCCCGTTGCGACACCACTCACCTCATCATAGAAATAAGCCCCGCAGATGATGATCTGCAGCACACACCCAGAGAATGCGAGAAACAACATGACGTACGTTAAGTATGATATGACAGGAATGAGGGCATTGATTGATGATCTCAACGATCGTGCCGCAGAAATCGACACACAGCGCAGGCGCATCAGAGATTGTAGTACGCGTAACCACGATCCCGTGCCTGATGCCGCCCTCGCGCTTGACAAATCTTCGGGACAGTCCGATGCGGCGGCGACTACCAATATGGGCGCATCCGCAAGCGCAGTAGAGCAAATTGCCTTCGACCTCAAGGAAAGACACGACGTTATCGTCGAGATCAATAGCCTTGGAATTAGTGACGCCTTCAATTCGGGCACATTGACATACTACATCCCTGACGACCAGGATGATACCGTTGCAAACATGCGGACTTTCAATGTCGATGCGGCACGGCAGGCCAGATCGGAAGCCGAAGAATCAAAGACACTAACCGGCGACGACCTGCTTTCCTTCTTGACCAGCAAAGTCCACAGCGGCCAGAACAACCCAATATATGCCGCGGTGTTCGCAGACACCCTGGGGGCAGAGGGCATGGCAAATCTCGCTGAGAGCGTTCAGACGTACTGGGAATTATGGCGACAGAATCCGGCAACCAATGGCACCGAGGACATTGCAACGAAATTCAATGAGACTCAGGAGAAGTACTTCGGCGCATTGTCCGCGCTTTCCATAACTCTCGGAACAGCATCCGCATCCCAAATATGGACACCCCAACACAAGCAGAAGTATGCACATAGCCTGGCATCACTTACTAACGATGACAACACGCCGCCGTATATGCCTTACGCAGTCAATTTACTTCTGTCCGGGGCAAACCACTCGGCAACAAACACAACTACTTTGGGAGACGCTGCCGCCCAAGCTGGAGGAGTATTTGACTCGGAGTTCCTCTCGACCGTTGCTAAGGACCTTCAGGAGTACGAGCAGAACTCCTCGGAATACCTTCATGGAAAACGAAAATGATGACCAACATGTACCCTCATGAGGAGGATGGGGGACTGGGATCCGTTTACCGGACTCCTTACTGCAATGGGCCGGAATCCTGAGGCGGCACTGAACTACTTCGTTCCACCATCAGAAGTAGCCCACGGAGACAATGGTTATACGGTAGAGGACTCACCGACATTCAGGTGGATCATGTCCCGCCACTGGGATGAGACAAGCATGGAGGGGCTGACTGCCGCATTTGCCGGCGTCTCTACATTCCGCGTTCCTGACGAAGGATCCAAGGATGAACAAGCAGCCTGGATCACCGAGCAAGCCACGCTAGCACTGTCAGGCCTTAGCAATACATCAAAGTTCAACCCAACCTGGTCTCCACTATCTCGCCAGAACACGGCCATCATGCTGGGAAACTCTCTGCCAGACGTTGATGCCGCCGCACGCAACGATGATGCCTCGCAACCATCAAGCATTTTCGAGAAGAACTTTCCGAAGGTATGGTCCGGTGTTCACACGCAAGAGGTCAGAGCCCTTCTTCAAGAACTGGGCACCGACGACACCGCACTAGCCACACTCGGAGAAGCGGCTGCACGTTTCTCTGCTGAACGAATGAAGGCCGACTCTCATATCGAGCAGTACACCGATAGTCCCACAGAGACAGCAGTGAAGCAAATCGCAAAAGACTGCGAGTTCAACGATATGACGATTGGTTTCCTGATTGGCGCGGCCCAGAAGGGCAGGGAACTTGACAAGGAAGAGCAGGACGCGGGCATTAATACCCTATTCTCAGCGGTGTCAAGCGGAATGAAGTTCATTCCCTCACCCCATTCCGCCGCACTTGGCTCCGCCATTTCTATCGCTCAATCCCATGCTCTGGACTACACTAAGAGCGCGCTCACATCCAGCCAGCAGAGCGGCGCGACAAAGAGCGATCCCCACGAGGATTTTTATGAATCAGCATGGAAGGTGCAGAACCTAGCCAGCGCTTTCAACACCCTCGCAGAGGCCAGCCTTGTTCCCGACGACGCATATATTGCCGCCAACGGCAACCCTTATGTTTACGACTGGCTTAAAGAGGACGGAACCATTGATATAAGTATGTTTACGATCAAGGAGGACGGGTCAAACATTGAGGATTTTTCAACGTATCTTGATGGACTGAATAACCTATCTGCGGATGCAGATTTCAACGCATGGGGTTCCCAGACCACAGACAGAGAATCGGCATACAAGTTAGGAGTCGACAAAGGCCGTAATGACTAGGGTGACGTCTGGTCCTTGTCCGTCGCCCGCTAGGGCATAGTCCGTTCTCGTGGGGTGCCCAGTCGCCCGTCTCATACCTCACGTCCGTTCCGCATCACCGATTCGCCCGCTCGGCTATCCCAGTGGTCGTGGGGATGGTCTTTGGCGATGACCGTCCCTGTTGCATGCCTGGCAGCAGTCATGCAACAGGGACGGTGGGTCCATGGGAGTAACCCGTCAGCGATCCCAGGGGGTATGCACCGGGAGCACCAGTCGTCAGCAGCCCAGGGCGCTGCGCTCCTCCGGCCCCACCCAGCCCGAACGGCTCTCCAGGGCGCGGAACCAGCGGGCCAGCGCCGGCCAGAAGGAGATCGACGGCGCCTCCCCGCCCGGGTAGTGCTGGCGCCCGCCGTACTCGTAGGACTGGACGGTGGTGAACAGGCGGATGTCGCTGCCGGTGGGCTTGTCGCCGCACAGGTACTGGCCGATGGCGACGACGGCGGACAGGGCCGGCCCGTCGAGCATCGTCAGGCCGTCCTCGCGGGAGGCCTCCATCCGCGTGGCGCGGGCCAGGAGCGTGTCGATGACGTCGAAGCCCACGAGGACGCCGTTGGCCGCCGCCGCGGCCTTCTCCGGGTCCTGGGAGTGGGTGGCCACCGCGTGGCCGGTGCTGATCTGCGAGCCGATCCACGCATCCCAGGCGTCGGTGGAGTTGCGACGGTTGAGCGGGTAGAGGTCCGGGGCACCATCGCGGTGGAGGTCCCACCAGGCGGTGGACAGGTCGAAGAGCAGGTCACCGGAGTCATCGCTGACGACCTGGCCAGTGGTGGTGTCCACGAGGGCCGGGACGGTGGGGGGAGGCTCGTAGCCGGGGGTCTTCGCGTAGACCTCGCCTAGGGAGCGGGCGCCGAGCGCCGGATCCACGCCGGGCTCGCCGTCGGGGCCGGTCAGCCCCCAGTACCCGTCCGCGCCCTTGCCGTAGCTCCAGGACACGGGAATCGCCTCGGTCAGGCCCAGCAGGCGCCGAGCGATGAGGACGCGGCGGCACCACGGGCAGGCCCCGGACGCCACGAGTCGGTAGCGCCCCGCCTCCACGGGAAGGTCGCCGCTGGGTGAGAATCGGCGTGAGGACTGCGATGGCCCAGGGATGCCTCCCGGAGGGGTCGGTCGAGGGTCGTGATGCCCACGGCTAATCATTCCTCGCGCGCCGGCCACCGTCACCTGATTCTCACGGGCGGAATCCTCCACCCCGCGCTCGCCGGAAGCAGGATAGTCCTCACTGACCGGGGACATCCTGCGCATGGGGGTGCACTATCTCGCGGCCGGGGACATCCTGCGCGTGCGGGGACGGGATTCCGGTCCCCGACGGCGTCGAACGCCCCCGCCCGGAACGGCACGCACCCGGCCGCGCGGAATGTCCCCGGCCGGGGGCAACAGCGGCAGAGCCCGCGCCTCACGTCAGCGCAGCGTCTCCTCCACGGAGGCCACGAACTCCAGGGCGTCGTGCCCGTCCCAGTGCGGCTCGCCCAGCAGGTCGCGCACACGGGCGCAGGCGGCCAGGGGCCCGTCGCGCTCACCGCGCTCGGCGTGCAGGCGGCCCAGCATGCACAGGGGCCCGCGAGGCCGAGCGCCGCGGTCCTCAGTGTCCATGTAGCCGTCGTAGGCGGACTCGCAGTGCTGGACGGCCTGCCAGTTCTGGCCGGTGCGCCAGGATCCAGGCATGTCGTCGTGCCAGTCGCCGATCTCCCAGGCCGAGGAGTAGCCCTCGGTGTCGGCCACGCCGGCGAAGGCCTGACGGGCCTCCTCCATGATCTGGCGGGCCTCGTCGAGCCTCCCCGGGCCATAGGCAGGGTGGAGGTCATCCACCAGCGCCCGCGCCGAGCGTGGCAGCGCCCGCCCCCGGTCCAGGCAGCCCTGGTCGAGGTGGGTGTCTCAGGTCGGCGGCCTGGCGGAACAGGGCGGCGGCGCCCACATTGTCCTTGAGGTTGGAGGCGGCCATCGCCGCGTGCGAGAGGTATTCCCCGCCAGCGCCCGGCGCCCCTGCTCCTGCAGGATGCGGGCGGCGGCCAGCGAGTGCTCGGCGACGCCTCCTCCTCACCCATGGCATGCCGGTCTGGGGCCAGGAGCCGGTGCAGGTAGAGGGCGACGCTCGAGGCCCCGGTGCGCTGGGCTCAGGGACAGCGCGGACCCAGGACCTCGGCGCCTCCAGGCGCTCGAGGGCCTCCAGCGCCGAGCCCAGCGACAGCAGGGAGGCCACGGCGTGCCAGGGTGATGCCGGCGGCCAGCATGATGTTGGCCTGCTCGCGGAACCGGGCGATGGCCTCGTCGAACTGGCCCACCTCCATCGAGGAGATGCTCTGGCAGGCGCCGACCGCGGGCGGCCAGGACCGGGAGACCTTCTCATGGCGGCGCATGACCTCCTCGGCCAGCAGGCAGCCGTTGTAGACGTCGCCGCACTCGGCCAGGACCTCGGCGCGCGCCATGTCGAGGATGTCCTCCATCCGCTCGGCGTGGCGGTCCTCGGGACGGCCTCAGCGGCGCGGGCGACGACCTGGACGCCCCTGAGCGCCTCGTCCTTGGCGTGCAGGTCGGTGAGGACCGAGGCCCCCACGAGCAGGGCGTCGGCGGTCAGGACGAGGGCATCGGTGCGTGAGGCGATACCGTGGACACCAGGTCCTCGACCCAGGCCTCGATCTCGCCCGATGAGGGAGGTGGCCCGCGTTGCAGACGCTCATCGCGCAGGACGTCCTGGGACGCCTCGGCGATGGAGTCGGCGGTGATCCGTTGTCGAGGCTGAGCAGGTCCACGTGTAGGCGCCCAGCGGCCTGAAGGCCGCCCGATGAGGGGCGGATCCGCAGGCGCTCGGCGATGGCCTCGTCCATCTCAGTGCGGCAGGCCGCGGCGGCGGCCCGCAGCAGTCCTGTGTGGTACCCAGTCCCGGGATCTCCTCGCCGCGCGGGGCAGCAGGTCGCGCGTGGCCACCTGGTCGACGACGTGCCCAGTAGTCCATCGTCGAGGCGGTGACGGTGCGCGGTGGTCGACGGCGACGCACCGCCTCCTCGCCGTTGCGCACCGCCGGGCCGCACGAGATCCACCAGGGGCGCGTCGCCGCCTGCGGCTGGTGGCGGCGTGGGCTCGTCGGCCGGCCGCTGGCTCGACGACGCGGGCGGGGCGCGTGCTCCTGAACCAGGCCGTCGTCGTCGGCCACGAGGCCCAGGAGGAGGCGACGTCGGCGCAGCGCCGTCCTCGTCCACGGTCAGGGCCTGTCTGGGCCGCCTCGGGCAGCCTCGGAGGGCTCCAGAGGTCGACCTCCACGCCCAGCCTGTGGACCGCGCCGGGGGCGGCGTCGAAGGCGGCCCGGCCAGGGAGCGCTCGGTGGTCGGAGAGTGGTGGAGTTGCCGTTGCGCATGTCGAACTGCTGGGCCAGGCGCCGGGCTCAACCGGTCATCTCGGCGTAGACGCGCGAGACGTGGTGGAGGCCCGTCCCGTGCAGCGGTACTCACAGGTCGGCGGCCGAACCTCGACGCCGAGGGCCTCTCACCGCGGCGGCCTGCTCGGCCTCGCGCAGCACCAGGCTCATGCCGCGCAGAGCCGACAGCAGCACGTGGCGTGATCCCTGGCCTGCGCCAGCCAGGACAGGTGGCGGCGCAGGAGTTCTCCCAGGCTCTGGTCCACCCCGCCCCACAAGGGCCAGGTACTCCAGGTGATAGGCCAGGAGATGAGGGCCTTGAGGGTTGCAGTCGGATCTCCCCAGTAGCGCAGGTGCGCCTCCCAGGCCGCCCGGGCCGACCGGAGGCCAGCAGGGCAGCAGCACGAGGGACTGCGTGGTCTGGGCTGCACAGGAGCAGCCTGACGGCGCCGGTCAGCACGGGCACGGCAGTGGCCACGGCAAAGCCCCAGGCCTCGGTGCGGTAGGCGAAGGCGACCTGACGCATGGGGTCACAGCCCTCGCAGTCGGCGTTCCGTCGCGGTGAGTGGCCCGCCAGGCGGCTGAGCTCCTCGGCGGCCTCCTCGAGACCCAGCAGGCCGGCGACTGAGGCGCGCTACCGTGGACGACGATGCATGGAGGCGCCCCCGGAGCGGTAGAACCCTCGAGGCTGGCCTCGAGCTGGCGCACCTTGTCCTGGAGACCCTGGGCTGGCGCCCGCCACGGCCACCGCCCACTTGAAGTGCCAGTGCAGGGTGCGCACCTGGGCGTCGTCGAAGGCTCCGGGCGGCGCTGGTAGCGGCCGAGGTTCCACGAGAAGGGCGCCAGCGCCTTCCACGCCCGTTGCCCTGCTGGTAGGCCTCGGTCAGGCCAGCCGGGTGGCGATCCGCAGGTCCTCGTCGCCCAGTGCGTCCGCCCGCCTGACGGCCTCGCGCGATGAGGGCCGAGGTCTGGGGGCCAGTGGCCGAGGGCATCGGCGTAGGCCAGACGCTCGAGGATGTCTTCGCGTGTGGTCATGGAGTTCGTCCTTCCGGGCGGAGCCTGACGTTGCACCGTCATGAGGCGAAGGCTTCCACCGTGTGCTGCAAGAACGCACGGAATGCGATCCGCCGACCCCAGGGATGCCGGGTGGAGCGTCATCCCGCACCGCTCACCGGTGAACGGCGGCATGGGCATCTCGGCCTTTCGTCCAGAGGGCGGTTGTCCGACATCCAGTGTTACCGAACAGTTATAGAATCCACACACAGCGGCGGCCAGCGGCAACTCGGCCGCGGGCGTGTCGGAGGTGGGTACCCTCCGACGCACCGGCCGGGCCCCAGGACCGGGCTCCCGACGCCGACCCCGTCACTCCAGTATTTCAACGGATGCTGCCGCACCGCGTCGGCCGGCCGCGCGCCAGGACACGAGCAGGGACTTGGGGGTGTCGGTTGTCTCAGACCCGGTTCCGCCCTCAGCATCACTCGGGGCATGCCCGGCCCGTCGACGACAGCGGCCATCTCCACCGTCACGTCGTAGCGCGTAGCGCATGTGTCGGCAGCCATGCCGGCAGCCGCGCGCCTGGCGTCGCCACTCGCAGGAGCCTGCTGGCTCACCTGGGTGGGCCCTCCTCCCGCGACCTCAGCAGTGTCGACGGCGCCGACGGCCCGGTGGGCCGGGCGCCTCGGCAGGGCGATCACGGTCGCCCGCCGTCCTCTCCCTCAATGGCGCATCTCGGTGGCGATCCCACCGAGGGTCTCAGGCCCGCTCCAGCCCGGGGCGCGCTTCTCAGCCTCCCGGCCCGACGTCGGCCTCCTGTCGGCGCAGCGGCGTCCTGGGCGGCTCAGCGCTCGAGGACCTCGCGCAGGGCCCCGATCGACGCCGCGTCGAGGATGAAGTCCAGGTGCCGGGCCACCGGGCGTCGTCGAGCCCGGCCCCGATGTTGGTGAGGACACTCGGCGCAGGTGGCTCAGGCCGGCGTCGTCGACCTCGGTGTAGAAGGCGGCGATGAGCCGCCGTTGAGACCTCCTGCACGGCGCGCACCCGGAGAGTCCGCGGAGCCCGGCCGGGTGGCGGCGAGGCGGTAGGTGGCGCGCACGCGAGGATCCGGCGGGTCGACCACCATGAGTCATCGTAGTCGAATCCGGCCACCGAGAAGCGCTCACTTCGGACAGATCGAGGTCAGCGGTGGCTGCGCTATCGGCCAGCCAGGCGGCGAGCCGCCTGAGGGTCACGGTCGGGGGTCACCGACCCTCCGGCTGATTCCACCAGGCCATCAGTGCTCCTCCCAGGTGACGAGCCCTCGGGGAAGCGCCCTCCACCGTGGAGAAGAAGGCGCGGGTCATGCCCAGGCCCATGTCCATAGAAGGCTGTCGAGCTGGCCTGGCTTCATGCCTGCGCCGACGTAGGCCACCATCCGAGAGTGCTCAGCAGGAGGTGGCCGGGGTCGTGGGCGGGGTGACGGCCAGGTCCGGGCCGTAGGTGAGCGGTGCTGGGCATCGATGAAGTTCTCGCATCTCGCCGAGGCGCTCGGGCCGCCGGGCGCCCGGCGCCACATGCCGGCACACGACGAGGGCGTCCTCCTCGTCATCGCAGGTAGACGCCGATCGTCGCAGCCCGGGAAGCCCATGAAGACGGCGCCGTCCTCCTCGGGTCCGGCGGTGATGTCGTGCTGGGACAGCCAGGTCTCGACCCGCTGGAAGGGTCAGAGCCGGTTGGGCGCTCATGGGGATCCTCTCGCCTCCTACCCGAGTGCGGGACATGATGCGATTCGGTGCGGATGGCGCCGCTTGGGGTGCGTGGCGCGCTGCACTGGTGAGCCGGCTCGGGGCCGGTTCAGGCGCAGGGCGGGCCGTCAGAACTCGATGTCGGAGGCGATGTCCGCGACCGTGTCGACCTGGCCGGCGCCGGCCTGTGTGCTGCGCACGCTACCCGCTGAAGCCCCCCGGCCCCTGAAGGTCGAGCGCGGGGCGCCGACGGCGTCGGGGCGGTTCCCGGTGAAGCCGGCCCTGCTCGCGCCCGCCGGTCCAGCGGGGGCGAGGCGGCGGGGCGCTGTCCCCTCCGAGTCGTGCCAGCGCCTCGGTCCAGGATCGCCCCAGGACGCCGGAGGCCGACTCGGCCAGGGTCAGGCAGCGTGAGTCCATCTGCTCGGAGGCCTTGTATCCGCGGCGGCCGGCGGCCGGGCTACGTCGCCCTTTGCCTGCGCGCGCGGTGGGCTCGGTGCGCCCGGTGCGGAAGCGCTGAGCACAGCACCCGAGGAGACGGCTCGCTCTCCCGTCCGCCTTTGGCACCGGATGATGGAGAAGGAGGCGCTGTCTGGGACTTTTGCGGAAGCCGACCATGGCGGTCCTCGAACGGTTCCGAGCGGCGTCGGCCGCCCGGGGACGAAGAATGACAGGCCGACGGGACGGCGAAGGGAGTCGCGCGATGCGCCGTCGGGCTCGGGCTGTCTGCGCGCCGCCTGCGTGCCAGGCCGGGCGGACGGCGGGTGGGAAGCAGCGGGCACCGCAGGAGAGCCTGGTCGGCGGCATGGGCCTGCTGGCTCCACGCGCTCCTCGGTGAAGGTGTTGTCCAGGATGGAGCGGGTCAGGGCTCGTCGGGGCGCATGATGCGCGCACCGTCTGCAGGATGAGCCTCGCGGCGGTCCTCGAGGCCCCTCCTGGCCCAGGATCTGGGCTGAGCGGCCCAGCCGCCCAGTGAAGTTGACGTACTCCATGGCGTGGCACTGGGGAGACTCGTCGCGCGCGCTGTGGTGGGTGTGGTCTCCAGCGCCTTGCGCACGTCGCGCGCAGGGCCTCCTGGCCGCCCTGGGAGCGCTACGTAGAAGGCAGCAGCCGGTTCATCGCGAGGGTGGTGGGCGATGGCGTAGTCGACGTAGTAGAAGAAGGCCAGGCCCACCCTCCTCGGCGGCCTGCTCCGACTCGGACTCTGCCACTCGGCGTAGCAGGTGGTCTTGGCGACCCTCCTTGGCCCCAGGTGGGCGCGGCCGCCATGGCCTCGGTGGGCTGAAGGCCACGCGCGACTGCAGCGCGGGCAGGGTGATGAACACCGGGCATGTAGAGGCTCGGGCGGCGGCACCGGGTCACCGCACTTGTCGCAGGTGAAGGAGAACTGGCCTGGCGCCAGTCGGCATCGGCGCGTTCCACACTCGCGGGCCTGCTCGGCACGGCCGGGGCGAGACCTCCTCGATGATGTTTAGCAGGCGCACCTCAGAAGCGCGCCACGAGGTTGGCCGCGTCCTGGAGGCGGGCGGAGGCCTGACGGTCCTCATCAATGGACAGGTCGGCGTCGATGTCCAGGAAGGAAGTGCTTGGCGAAGACCCGCTGGGCCTTGGTGTGCAGGAACATGATCTGGGCCTCGACCCTCGAGCGGAAGGCGGAGACGGAGGCCGGGTCGGTGATCTGGCATCTCCATCGCGAGGTGCGGGCCGAGCGAGCCGAACTCCCGGGCGCGAGCTCCAACCGGTCCAGGTAGGTGCTCAGGCGCTGAGTGAGTGCCCGAAGCCGCCGGTGGCAGCGGACGTGGCGGACTGTCAGGCTCCTTGCGGTGGAGGATCGGGATTATCACTGAGGAAGGCGCCGATTGCCGAGGAGGGAGACACGCGACCCCGGGGCCGGCGACAACGCCGACGCACGAGCCCAGCGCAGAGGCGCCCACGGCTGCCAGCACTGTGGATGCTACTCAACTGGAGACTTCAACTGCGACCTGTTCGTGATCTTTTGGCATCGACAGGCTCGACTATCGGCAGGACTTCCCCTGCCATTCCTCCGACGCTATGGCTTCTCGCCCGCCCACAACGGCGGCGCCACACGGGAGAAAAGTCCTGGTGGAGGCCGTGCCGGAGCAAGCCGGGAAACGCCAGCAAGTGACAAGGATCACGGCGTCACTGCGGGCGCTGTCTGCCCTGCTGGGACACTCGGCGAGATATCCCGTGATCGGCAGGGTGGCCCAACGGCGTTTAACCGCGCGGTCGGGTCGGGTCGCGGTCGTCCGTCAACCTCGATCCCGAGGCACAAGGCACGACAGCGACGGCGGGGCCGGCGGCGTCTACGCGCGCACGCCCTCCACGGCCTTGAGGGCTCGACGGCGCTCGCGGCGGGCGGCCTGCACGGCCGGATCGGGCACGGGCACCGCCATGACCAGGCGCCGGGTGTAGTCCTCGCGTGGGCGGGCGAGCACCTGCTCCGTGGGTCCAGACTCCACGACGCGGCCTGCGCTGAGCACCACCGTGCGCGCGGCAATGGAATCGACGACGGCCAGGTCGTGGGAGACGAACAGGCAGGCAAATCCCAGCTCGGCCTGCAGGGCTCGCAGCAGGTCCAGGACCACCGCCTGCACGGAGACGTCCAGGGCGCTGGTGGGTTCGTCGGCGATGACCAGGCGCGGGTCCAGGGCGAGGGCGCGGGCGATCGCCACCCGCTGGCGCTGGCCACCGCTCATCTCGTGGGGGTAGCGCTCGGCCATGGCAGCCGGCAGGCGCACCGCCTCCAGCAGCTCACGCACGCGCGCCCGCCTGGCCGGGGAGTCGAAGCCTCCGTGAATGAGCATGGGCTCGGCGATCGAGGCACGGTGCGCCGCGGTTGAGGGAGGAGGGCTGGGTTCTGCGGAGACGACCCGGTCGAACGGCGCCGGGCAGCAGCGTCACGTCGCCGGGCCCCGCGCGCACCTCGACGCCGTCGACGCGCACACTGCCAGAGGCGATGGGCACCAGCCCCGTGAGGGTCCCGGCGATGGTCGACTTGCCCGATCCGGACTCGCCCACCAGGCCCAGGACCTCGCCCGGCGCGATCGTCAGTGAGGCGTCGTGCACGGCGTGGACCGTACGGCGCCCGTTGCGGTACACGACGTTCAGTCCCTCAACGGCGACCACGGGCTCGGCCGCGCTGCCGGCGCCTCGGACTCGCGGGCGACCGCGGCGAAGGGTCCTCCTGGCGCAGGGTCCAGGCGCGGTACGGCGGCGAGCAGCTCGCGGGTGTAGTCGTGCCTGGGCCTCTGGAAGATCTCGCACGGCAGCGCGCTCGACAATGCGTCCGTGGCGCATGACGGCGACGTCGTCGGCCACATCAGCGACGACAGCCATGTCGTGGGTGATGAGGAGGACCGCCACACCCTCGTCCCGGGTCAAGGAGCGCAACAGGTCGAGGATCCCCGCCTGGACGGTGACGTCGAGCGGCGGTGGTGGCCTCGTCGGCGATGAGGACCGGCGGGTCGCAGGCCATGGCCAGGGCGATGCCAGCGCTGCGGCCGTCGCCGGGAGAGCCGGTGTAGGGCAGGCGATGCGCTCGAGCACCTCCCCATCGGCACTGTTAGCAGTGCCAGCAGTGTCGGCACTGTCCGCACCGTCCTTCGCCCGTACCGCCGCCCAGCCCCACTGGGCGAGCAGTCACGCACCTGGCTCGACCTCAGCGCGGCTGGGCCGACCCTGGACCGCCTGACCATCGCCCCTCCTGGTCGGCCGGGTCGCCGTCGACCGCCACCGGCCTGGAGAGCCCGGCCTCCGGTCCGGCGCCCGCGTAGCCCGCCCGAAGGCGTCGGGTGGGCGCGCACGGCCTCCCGATCTGGGAGGCGATGGTCTCCAGCGGGTCCAGGGCCGTGGTCGGCTCCTGGAAGACCGTGCCGACGAGGCGTCTGACGCGTCGTCGTCGAGCACCGGGCGCAAGGCCCCCACGAGCCTCGACGGCCTCCGCGGTCCGGACTCCTGCCGTCCCGGCTGGCCTCGCGGCCGCGCCGGGGTCGATGACGCGCGCCGAGCCGGCTGACGGTGGCGGTGGGAGGGAGCAGACCCAGGGTGCCCAGGGCGGTCACCGACTTCCGGAGCCGGACTCTCCCACGAGGGCCTGGACGCGTCCGGGCCGAAGGTCCAGGTCGATCCCGGTGGAGGCGGGGAGTATCGGAGCCGGCGAAGGTGACGCCGAAGCCGCGCAGGCTCGAAGCGCCGCGTCGTCGGCGACCGGTACGTCAGTGGACTGCGCCTGGGCGCCCTGGGTCTGCCGGCTCATGAGGCGCTCACTCCGATCACCTGGTAGCTGGGGTAGGCGGGGTAGGACTCGACGAAGAACCCGGCCACTCCCGAGCCGTGCAGGAAGCGAGTTGCGCCGGTAGGCCAGGGGCACCACGGGCACCTCCTCGGCGATCTTGCGGTCCAGGGCCGCCCACTGGGCCTGCGCGGCCTTGGCGTCGAGGTTGGCCTGGGCCTGGGCGATGGCCGAGTCGACCTCCGGCTTGGAGTAGCGGGCGTAGTTGGAGCCGCCCGAGCCGATCTCGGAGGAGGCGAACAGGGGCTGGATGTTGGCGTTGGCGGAGGGGTAGTCCGGGTTCCAGTTGGCGATCGCCAGGTCGTAGGTGGAGCCATCGCCCCTGGAGGCGCGCTCGGTGAAGGTGTCGGGCTCGACTGGCTCGATGGTGACCGTCAGGCCGGCCTCCTTGAGGGACTGGCCCACGGCCTCGGCCATCGCCTTGGAGGCGGCGCCGTTGTCGGTGAGCAGGACCAGGGCCGGCACGGTCTTGCCGGTCAGGAGCTCCTTGGCCTTGGCTGCGTCGTGGGGGTAGAGGTCGTGGCCTGGCGGCCGGGGATCCCCGGGTGATGTAGGTGGAGTGGCGGCCTGGGCGCCGAGCTCCCCACCCAGGGCGGCGACGACGGCGGCCTTGTCGACCGCGTGGGCGATGGCCTCGCGCACGTTGACGTCGCTGACGCGCTGGACGTTGATGGCCAGGAAGGCCAGCGGCCCGCCCTCGGGGCTGGTGGCCAGGCGGGACTTGGCGCTGTCGTTGGCTGAGACCTGGGCGAGCCTGGGCGGCCGAGACACGGTCGGCACCGAAGGCGTGCCGCGGTCCTCGCCGGAGTCGGCGATGAGCCGCTGAGCGGAGGTGGTCTCGTCCCCGGCCCGAGTGAGAAGGCTGAAGGTGTCGGGCAGGGCCAGGCGGATGCTGTCGGTGTCCTTGGACCAGTGCGGGTTGCGCTTGAGGGTGATGGAGGAGCCCTGCTTGTACTGGTCGATCTGGTAGGGGCCCCGAGGCGATGGGGGCGTGGGAGTAGGTGGCGGGTCGTCGCCCTCGGGCACCGGTGAGAAGGCCGGCTGGGCGACGATCCAGGGCCAGTCGCCGAAGGCGCGCGCCAGGTGGAAGACGATGGTGGACTCGTCGGGGGTCTCGATCGAGCTCAGGTGGGCGCCGGAGTACGGGCCCTGGTAGCCCTCGGCGCCGGCCAGGAGGGACTTGTGGTAGCCCAGGCCCCCGGAAAGGGCCGGCGCGAAGGAGCGCTCGACGCCGTGCTTGATGTGGGCCGAGGTGATGGCCGAGCCGTCGGAGAACTTGAGACCCTTCTTGAGGGTGAAGGTCCAGGTCCGGCCGTCGTCGGAGGCCTTGCCGGTGTCGGTGGCTCAGGTCGGGGGCGAGCTCGACGGGCTTGCCCTGGGCTCGAGCCTCCAGGTGGTCAGACGCCGGTGGACCAGGCCGAGGGAGGCCGCGGGCATCGACTGGCTCTTGGCGGGATCCCAGCCGACGTCGGAGGCCGAGGTCAGGACGGTGAGGTTGCCGCCGGCCTTGGCGCTGGCCGAGGCGCCCGAGGATGAGCGTGAGTTGGCCCCGCAGGCGGCCAGGGTCAGCGCAGTCAGGGCGGTCATGCCGGTTCCGGCCAGGAAGGCGCGGCGGGAGGAGATGAGGGTGCGGTGGGGTGAGACATGGGTGTCCTTCCTGTGCTCGCGGTCGGCCCGTGGTGGGTCGCCGGTCGGGGTCCCGACGCCGTCGGCGCCGGAAGAGAGGTGGGGTGGGCCTTGAGTGCAGGCCGGTCAGAGACGGGGGTCGATGAGGGTGGCGACGGCGTCGGCCACAAGGTTGGCGACGACGACGAAGGCGGCGGCGACCAGGGTGACCCCCATGACGACGGGGACGTCGGAGGTGCCGACGGCGTCCATGAGGAGGGCGCCCAGGCCCTGCATGGAGAAGACGCGTTCGGTGATGACCGCGCCACCCAGCAGGCCACCCAGGTCGAGGGCGAAGTAGGTGACCACCGGCAGGGAGATGTTGCGCATCACGTGGCGGCCGACGACTCGGCGCTCGGGCAGGCCGACGGCGCGCGCGGTGCGCACGTAGTCCTCGCCGAGGTTCTCCAGCATCTCACCGCGCACCATGCGGGCGTAGACGGCCGCGGAGATGAGAGCGAGGACGCACCAGGGCAGGATGAGGTGCCAGGCCCAGTCCAGGGGGCTGTCGGCGAAGGGGACGTAGCCGGAGACCGGCACCATGTCGAGGGTGAACCCGAACAGGAGGATGCCCAGCAGCCCCACGAGGTAGGCGGGTGAGGAGATGCCCAGGACCGTTCCGGTCATGATGGTGCGGTCCAGGCGCGAGCCGCGTCTGAGGGCGGAGACGACGCCGGCGCCCACGCCGATGGCCAGCCACAGGACGGCGGCCCCCACGGCGATCGAGGCAGTCACGGGCAGTCGGGTGGCCACGAGCTCGCTGACCGGCGTCGACAGGCGGAAGGAGTAGCCCAGGCAGGGGGAGGCGCAGGCGATGGCGCCGGAGCCCTCACCGAAGGTGCGCCCCCCGACGATGCCCTGGAGGTAGTGCCAGAACTGGGTGTACCAGGGCAGGTCGTACCCCATGAAGGCGCGGGCGCGCTCGAGGTTCTCCGGGGTGCAGGGCCGGCCGCAGGCCAGGGTCGCCGGGTCGGAGGGCCACAGGGAGAAGATGGCGAAGGTGATGAAGACGATGATGACGAGGGTCGCCAGGGTACGGACGAGCCTGAGGCCGAGGAAGTGCAGGCGATTCATCGGTGCTCACCGGTCCTGGGGTCGAGGGCGTCGCGCAGGCCGTCACCGAAGAGGTTGAAGGCCAGGGTCACCAGGAACAAGGCGGCACCGGGGAAGACGAGGTACCAGGGGTCGGTGGCGACCCAGGTGATGGCCGAGCCGATGGAGCGGCCCCAGGACGGTGTCGGTGGGGGCACACCCACCCCGAGGAAGGACAGGGCGGCCTCGGCGGTGATCTTGCCGGGGATGGAGATGGTGGTGAGCACGATGATGGTGGCCACGAGGTTGGGCAGGACCTGGGTGGTCATGATGTGCAGGCCGCCGGCGCCCATGGCCCGCGAGGCTCCCACGAAGGTTCGGGCGCGCACGGCCATGGTCCGCGAGCGCAGGACGCGTGCGGTCGAGGGCCAGCCGAGGATCCCAATGATGAGGATCATGACCGGTACGCGCGGGGCGGTGGCGGGGATGATCGCGGAGATGGCGATCATGAAGACCAGGTGGGGGAAGCCGAGGGTGATGTCGGTCAGGCGCGAGACGATGGCGTCCCACCAGCCGCCCAGGTAGCCGGCGCTCAGCCCCAGGCTGATGGCGATGAGCATCGACAGCGACGGTGGCTCCCATGCCGATGGAGAAGGAGGTGCGGGTTCCCTCCACGACGACGGCAAACAGGTCTCGCCCCGTCTGGGGCTCGACGCCGAAGGGGTGGGCGGCGCTGATGCCCCCGAGGCGACCGGCGGGGATGCCGGAGGGCGTGAGCAGGTCGAGGTGGTAGGTGTGGGGGTCCACGCCGAGGGCCCGGGTGATCCAGGGGCGAGGAGGGCCACGAGGGTGGTCGCGATGACGACGGCACCTCCGGCCAGGGCCCAGCGGTCGGCGGCCAGGCGGCGCCAGACCTGACGGGAGCCGCCGGGCGCTCGTGAAAGGCGCGGTCGGCTGGGCGCTCGGCGTCTGCGGCAGTGGCGTTGTCGGCAGCAACGCCAACATCGATGGCGGCGTCGGCGGGTCAGCGGCCTCGAGGGGCTGGTGGCGCTGGTGGAGGCAGGGTGTCCTGGGTGGACGAGTGCACGGGGCACCCCACGGGTATTAGAGCAGGCGCTCAACGAATGGGACGTGGGCTATCGTCAGCGACAGCAACAGCCCACATTCGCTTGGCCATGATGTTCTCCTGAGAGGCACCTGAAGATGACGAGCAGACAGTAGCAGGAAGTCTGATGAATCGCGAAAGTCGTCTCAGTCACCCGGGCCGGCGCATCGAGGTACGGCCGGCCGGCGATCCCAGAGGCGGGCGAGTGCGGGCGGGTCGAGGCTCAGGTGACGCGCGCCCCGGGCGCGTGGGGCGCCGAGTCAGGGCGGTAGCACGGGCAGCACGGACCGGCTCACGATCCGCCGCCGCATCAGCCTCGACGCCGGACGGCTCACCCGGCCCGTCCAGTCCGGCCACCCGTCTGGCCCTGCCAACCCGGCCGTCCCTGCCAGGGCGGGCCAAGCCGCTCGGGGTCGAGGCTCGACCTCGGCCTCCCACTGGCCGCGACGCAGCCGCGAGGCCAGCACGGTGGCCGGCAGAGTGGCCGGCGGGGTGGCCGGCAGGAGTCTCCGGTGTCGCCGGTGTCTCCGTCTGCGCGGCCCCACCCGTTCCCCTGGCTCCCCCGCCGCAGCCTCCACCACGCGCAGCGCGCCGGGGCGAGGGCGAGGTCGCCGACGACGTCGAAGCCCAGGAACCGCGCCACCTTGCTGCTTCCGGGGTCGGCCCACAGGCGCTGGGGCGGTCCAGGCGCAGGAGGCGGCCGGCCTCCATGACGCCGACCCGGTCGGCCACGGTCATGGCCTCGTCCTGGTCGTGGGTGACGTAGAGCGCCGTCGTGCCGCCCCGACGCAGAATGGTGCGCACGTCGGTGGCCGCCTGCTCGCGCAGGGCCCGGTCCAGGGCGGACAGGGGCTCGTCGAGCAGCAGGAGCCTCGGTGCCGGCGCCAGCGCCCGGGCCAGGGCCACCCGCTGGGCCTGCCCGCCGGACAGGGTCGTCACGCGCCGCCGCTCGAAGCCGGGCAGGCCGACGAGGTCGAGCATCTCGCGCACCCGCTCGCCCCGCTGGGTGCGCGGCAGGTCGGTGAGCCCGTAGGCGATGTTGCTGCCGACGTCGCGGTGCTCGAAAAGCCTGGCCGTCCTGGAACATGAGGCCGAAGCCGCGCTTGTGGACGGGCACGCGCACCATGCTCCGTCCGCCCCAGGCGACCTCGCCGTCGGCCACGTCCTCCAGGCCGGCCACCGCCCGCAGCAGGGAGGACTCGCCCGAGCCCGAGGCCCCAGGAGGGCGACGACCTCCCGGCGGCCACCTCCAGGTCGACGCCGTCGACGGCGTGCAGGTCCCCGTAGGTCACGGCGAGCCCGCGCACGGACAGGCCCGTCGAAGCACTGGTGTCAATGGCAGTCGGGCTCATGGCCGCTCGCCTCCATCCGTCCTGGGCCCGCGCGACCGGGCCGCCTGTTATTGCTTTCCGCCCGTCGTGCCCGCCGCATGCTGGCCAGCGTCCGCGGAGGTTGCGCGCTTCGGAGCCGGCTGAGGCGCCGACGCCCCACCGCCTCGACGCCGCGCCTGCGCTCCCGCCCCGCCCGGGGCCGAGCCGGGTCTGGAGCCACTCACAGCCGAGCATGACGGCGGCGCTGCCCACCGCCAGGACGACGCCCCCGGCCAGCGCCATCCCCTGGTTCTGGGATCCGGCTGCCGATGAGCCGGTAGACGACCACCGGCAGGGTCGGCTCCTGGGGCGGGCCAGGAACGACGTCGCCCCGAACTCCCCAGCGACGTCGCCAGGGCGAAGCCGGCCGCCAGTCCGCCGGCGCGCAGCGCCTGGGGGCCCGTCCACGCTCAGCAGCACCCGGCCGGGTCCGGCCCCCGGGCGGCGGCCGCCTCGCGCTGACGCGGGTCATCGGCGCGCAGTGCCGGCAGCAGGGTGCGCACCACGAGCGGCACGGCCACGACGGCCTGCGCCAGCGGCAGGATCCACCAGGAGCGGGTCAGGGCCAGCGGCGGACGCGCCAGGGTGATGAGAAGCCGAAGCCGACCGTCACGGCGGAGACGCCCAGCGGCAGCATGAAGGCGGCGTCGAGCGGTGATGACCCGGGCCAACGCCCGGCTGCGGGTCGGCGCGAGACCACCAGGCACACCGCCACCCCAGGCTCAGGGCGATCGCCGCGGCCGCCACGGCCACGGACACCGAGTTGGCGGCCGCCTCCCACACGGTCACGAGCAGGGCGCTGCGCCCGCCGGTCGAGCCCAGGTCGGTGTAGTTCGCCAGGGTCCAGGCGCCATCGCGCTGCAGGGAGCGCACCACCAGCACCGCCATCGGCGCCACCCAGCAGCCCCCGACCGTGGCCGCGGTGACCGCGAGCGCGGGGCGTCGGCGGCCCGCAGCCGCGGGGCGGGCACCTCGGTGCGCAGGCGCAGGCGCGTCTGGGTGCGCGCGCGCCCGCTCGGCCACCCACAGGGGCGGGGCGATGACGCCGAGCCTGGACGACCGACAGGACGGCGGCGCCCCGCAGGTCGAGGTACTGGGTGGTCAGCCGGTAGATCTCGGTCTCGATGGTGCTGATCCCCACCCCTGCCGAGCACGAGGACCACCCCGCAGGCAGTGGCGCAGAACAGGGAAGGTCAGGGAGGCGGCCGAGGCGATGGCGGGGGCCAGCGCGGGCAGGGTGACGGTGGCGAAGGCCCGCATCGGCGAGGCCCCCAGCGCCCGGTGCGCCTCCACGGCGCGCGGGTCGAGGCGCGACCACATGGTGCCCACGGTGCGCACCCACGAGCCCGTGGTTGAAGATAGGCCAGCGCGGCCACCACCGCGGTCAGCGTCCCGTCCAGGTTCAGGGCCTCCCAGGGGCCCGCCGCGGGTGACCAGGGCGTGAAAGGCGACGCCAACGACGACGCTGGGCAGCACGAAGGGCACGGTCACCACCCCGCGCAGCAGGTCGCGGCCGGGGAAGCGCGCTGGTAGAGGACGAGGGCGCCGGGGATGCCGAGGGTCACGCACACGGCGGTGCCCAGTACCGCCTGGATGAGGGTCTGCGTGAGGATCCCGCCAGGTGCGCTCGCGGGCCAGGACCTCGCCGAAGCCGCCTCAGGTCCAGGGCACCGTCGGGGGCGAGGCCGCGGCCCATGAGGCGTGGCCACGGGCCAGCGAAGAAGACCGCCAGAAGGCCAGTGGGCCGACGACGGCCAGGGTCCAGCCGGCCCGCTCGCCTCTCACCGGGCCGCGGGCCGCCGGCGCGCCGGGCAGCAGCCGCGCCACCTCCGGCCGGCCGGACTGCCGTCCCCTGACGCCACCCCCACCCCCGGCGCCGACGCCGCTCCCACCGACGGGGAGGCTCCGGCGGTGGGCCGGACCGGACCGCCTCCCGAGCTGTCCGCCGAGCGCGGCCCCCCGGCCACCGCCCGAGCCCGGCGGGGCGTCCCGGCGGGCTCAGCGTTCCGGGAGGCTCCGGCGTCGGCTCGCGCGGCGGCGTCGGCCCCTGGCGTCTCCCTCGCCCGGCGCGTTCACTGCCGACGGCCCTCGGTCCAGGTGTTGAGCCACTCCTCGCGGTGGGTGGTGATCTCCTTGGGCTCGACCTTCACCGGCGACTTCGACAGCTGGCCGAACTTCGTGAGGGCCTCGGGCAGGGCGGCGTCGGGCAGGACCGGGTACATGTACATCTGGCCGGGGATGTCCTCCTGGACGGCCTTGGAGAGCATCCACCCACGAAGGCCTTGCCGCCCTCGGGTTGGCGGGCGCCCTTGAGGACCCCGGCGTACTGACCTGGCGGAAGGCGGTGTCAGCAGGGCGGAGGTGGTACTGGTTTCTGTCCCGGAGACCGTGAAGGAGGGCGGAGGAGGCGTAGGGACACGACGATGGGGTAGGTGCCCTTGCCGCTACCGGAGAAGTCGGACTGTAGGCGGCGCCCAGTCCTCGGCGATCCGGGCGCCGCTGGCTGCGAGCTAGCTTCCAGTAGCCGGCGAAGGAACCGGCGCCGAAGTGGGCTGATGGTGGCCAGCAGCCAGGCCATGCCGGGTGAGGAGTTCGTGGGGTTGATGGCTCACGAGCAGGCCCTTGTACTCGGGCTTGGTGGAGGTCCTCGAAGGTGGCGGGGCGTCAGGCCCTTGCCGGTGAAGTAGCCGGTGTCGATAAAGGAGGCAGACGTCACCGACGTCGATGGGCGCCAGGGCCGGGGTGTCGGCGACGACGTAGCCTCGGCGCCCTTGGGGAGGGTGACGGTGGCGGAGGTGTCGATGACGCCCCGGTCGAGGGCGCGGGTTGCGTAGGTGTTGTCGATGCCGAAGACGGCGTCGCTCGAGGGGGGCGTCCTTGGTCAGGACTGAGCCTCGATTGACCAGGGCACCGGCGTCCCCGGAGGTGGCGCGATCTTGAGGGTGTAGCCGGTCCTGGAGGTGAAGGCCTTCTGGAGGTTCTCCGAGACGTGGAAGGAGTCGTGGGTGACGACGGTGACGGTCTTGAGTCGGCCTGGAGCCGGCCTTCTTGCCCTTGCCGCAGGCGGCCAGGCTCAGGCCGACGGCGCCGGCGGCGGTTCCGGGAGAGCAGGGCCCGAGGGCTGAGGTCGGCGGGGCCGGCCCGAACGGGGGTTGGACTGGATGCTCATGTGTGCCTCCTGGAAGGTTCTCCGGAGGGCCCGGCGACCACCTGCGGCGCGCCGGGGAGATGGTCTCGACTTCCTTCGCCGGTACTAACCGGAGCAGGTTCGAGGGTCTGCGGGCTTCCGCACTCTCAGCGCCGTCGGCGTCGGCCCGTCGGCCAGTGGCGGCCGGGCCGACGACGGGGCGCTCCCCTGTCGTTGCAGGTCAACTGTAGTTCGAGGGCGTCCGTTGACACCAACTCCATCCGGCCCGCGCCGCGCGCCGGAGCCCCTGCTGCTGCACCCGGCCGCACGTTCGCCTTCCCGCGCCATCGCCTTTCCGCGTGATCGTAGGGTAATCCGCGAGGTCGTACCTTTAACCCTCGACAGCGCGACCTACGGTACGACCGCGCGGGTCCGACGGCCGGTACCCGGACGGTCCGACCACCTCACCCCAGGGAGGAGTCGGAGCACACGCCGTCGTCCGTAGGGTGGAGGGCCGGCTCCCACGAATCGTCCCAACGACGTCACACCCACCGGCAGCCGCCCTCCTCAACCTGCTCATATGAGCGCAAGGCGGCACCAGCCGGCCCCCGGTTCTATGATGAGCGCCGCCCCATCAGCACCCACCGTCCCTGCGCCATGCCGGGAAGGCCCGCCTCCCGCACCCAGGACAAACCCACCCCTGCACCACGGGAGAGGAAGCCGCCCTCATGAGCACCCCTGGTTCCTCCTCGCTCCGCTGGTCGACGTCGCCGCCCTGGCACTGTGGTGGGGGCTCCTCAGGCTCTCGCGGCGCCGCGACAACCGCCGGCTTCGCAACGGACTCCTGTTCCTTCTCCTGGTCGGCGCTACGGTGAGAGCACTGCTCCACCTGGCCTCCCTCATCCCCGTCCTCACGATCCCGGTGGGTCTGGGCAGTGTCGCCTTCTTCCTGCTCATCGCCCTCATGCCGTTCCTGCTCATGTTCAACGGCGTCGTCCTCATCCGCCGCGAGGGCCGGCGCCTGAGCAACCTGCTGTGCCTGGCGGCCGGCCTGGGACTCATCGCCACGCCGATGGCCGCGGTCGCCCTCGTGGCCACCGCCAACCCCTGGGCCCTGCTGGTTGCCGCGCTCATGTTCTGCGCCTGCGCCTACCTGGGCGTCTTCCTTCTCATCTTCCTGGGCCAGACGGCGGTACAGCGGATCTGGGGCGGGCGTCGGGCCATGCCGCACCCCGACGTCGTCGTGGTCCATGGCGCCGGGCTCATCAACGGAAAGGTCGGGCCGCTGCTGGGCTCGCGGATCAAGGGAGGCATCGATGCCTGGCAAGACGAGGAGGCTCTGCGCCCCGCGCCGCTGCTGGTCATGAGCGGCGGGCAGGGCGCCGACGAGCCGGTCAGCGAGGCTCGCGCCATGGCCGATCACGCGATCGCCCGCGGCATCCCACCCGAGCGAATCCTCCTGGAGGACCGCTCGACGACGACCCGCACGAACATCTCCTACACCCGCGACCTGCTGGCCGAGCGCGGCATGGCGGACCCGCAGGTGCTGCTGGTGACGAGCTCCTTCCACGCGGTGCGCACCGCGATCCTGGCCTCCGACATGGGGTGCTGTGGGCGGTCGCGCCGGCGCGCACGGCCTGGTTCTACATCGTCAACGCCTGGCTGCGTGAGTACGTCGCCGTGCTGACCTACCGGCGCCGCCCGGCCCTGGCCTGCGCCGCCGTCGCCGGAGTCTTCGCCGTCCTGTACGCGCTGCTGGCTCTGGGCGCGCAGACGGGGATCATCGGCTGAGGGAGGCGGACTCGCCTCACCCATGAGTTTCAGAACGATTGTTCTTGACTGACTGTTCCAGAATGTCTATTCTGGATTCATGGGACGACGACGTACCTTCATCGAGAGCGAGGTCATCGGCTCCGCCACGGCGGTCTTCGCCGAGCGCGGTTTCGCGGGAGCCTCTGTGGACGATCTGGTTCGTGCCACCGGCGTCAATCGCGCCAGCCTCTACGGGATCTTCGGCTCCAAGGACGGGCTCTTCCAGCGCTGCCTCACCGAGGCGCTGGCTGCTCTGAGTCCTGCGGCCACCCCCGGCGATTCCACCGACGCCGCAGGGGTGGGACACGAGGAGCTCGACCTGATCCTTGTGGCACCTGCATGGAGATCGCCCCTCGGGGACCCGGCCGTGCGCGAGGCCCTCGAGATCGCTTTTGAACCGGGCGGGCATCACCGCCGAGGCGCTCGGCCGGCGACTGCTGGTGCGGGCCGGCGCCACGACGTCGGGCTCGGCCGCATCAGCCCCGACGGCATCGACCTCACCGCCGACATAGCCCACCCCGCCCCCGCGCTCACTAGCCAGACCACCAGCTCACTTCCACCCAACCGACCTGCCCGCGAGAGGAGCAGACATCATGAGCCGCAACACCGTCACCATCACCGACACCACCTTGAGCGTTGAGCCGCACGGGCTGGACAAGATGTGGTCCTACACCTCCCGACTGGAGTTCCCGCTCGCGCACGTACGCGGCGCCACGCACGACCCCGGTCTGCGTCACGAGCCCAAGCGGGCTGGCGCGGGCCCGGACCGCAGGCCGGCAGCAAGCTCTCCGGGACCTTCCACGCCGACGGCACCGCGCAGTTCTGGAACATCTCCGGTTACGAGAACACCCTGGTCGTCACCCTGGAGGACGAGCGCTTCACACACCTCTACCTCACGGTCGACGACCCCACGGGTTTGGCCGCACAGATCAACGCCGCCATCCGCCCAGCCCAGGCGTGAGCCCAGACCTGAGCCGCCGCCTCATCCAGGCAGCGGCTCAGCACCACACACCACGACACCCATCATGCTCCCGCGTTCGGGGTCAGGGCACCGCTTCGAGCCCTGACCCCGAACGCGCGGCGCACAGTACGAACGCCCGCCCGGCGGTTGGCGCCACGCGGGCCCGGACTGGCTGCGGCGTCGGCCCGGGAGGTACCACACGCCCCGACCACCCTCACATACGAAGGGGTAGGCCACCTCCAGCCAACCGACTCAACCAGATTGCTTCAGCCCCACCTTCTTTGAGGACCTCCAGGTTCGCCAGCAGGCGACTCCGACCAACAGAACCAGCGGCCCAATGACTCCCGCCGCGGAGCCGGCGTTCGTCCACATCGCCACCAAGGGCAGCGGCACGAGGAGTAGCACGGCACCGACAGCCGCGGCGAAGGACTTTGAGTGAAGCGCCATCAATGCACAGGCAATGACGGCAACAGAAGCCAGTGACAAGACTCTTCCCGAACCCGACCAGTTAACGGCAACAAAGAGCACTGCGAAAACAATGACAATGACATACGTCAGCAGGGCACTCACACTACTGTTCTCTCGCAGCATTCATGCACCCCCATCAAGCAAGCGCGGCACCTACTCTTCAGCAGACGAGCCCACCAGCAGGCGCCCCCTTGAAATCCTGACTGTTCAAGACGAATCGAGAGACTTCCAACACCTCATGAAAGAAGGTAACAGGGCGAACTGACGAGTACAAGGCGCCTGCCACTCATTTTTCTGGGAACCACTGAGGCTCTCCCTGAAACGTCTTAACAATCCAATGCATTGATGCCATCCGCCCTGCTCGTTCAAGCGCCTGGCGCCACGAGAATCCCCCCACCCGGGCCCGGCAGTTGGCGCCACGCGGGCGGGCACTGGCTGCACCGTCGGCCCGGGTACGGCATGATCGGGACGGAACGGACCGACACCATCGGTCCGCCGCCAGCACGCAGGCACCCACGACACCGCCCGGCCCGGGCGCAAGGAGGACTCATGAGCGCACAGGACCCCGCCGAGATCGACCAGACCACCGACTTCATGTGGAAGGCGACCGCGGCCGTGGCCACGCTGGCCTCCGGGTTCGTGGCCGAGAAGGTCGTGGCGCTCGGCTGGCGGGCCATCTCCGGCAAGCCGGCCCCGCGCGAGGAGGACCAGCCTCAACGCATGCCTGGCTGAGATCGTCACCCGCCATCATCTCCGGGGCCACCGTCACCCTGGTACGTGAGCCTCGGACTGCGCCAGGCCGCCAAGCGGTACAGCGCCCGCCGCCCCGACTCCCCCTACGCGCAGCGCGCCATCAGCGCCTGAGGACTCCGTGCCGGCCCCAGTGCGGGTCGGCACACTTTTTGCGGCCCCGTGTCACGATTGGCGACTTTTCCAGTCGGCACACCGTTTGCGAGGGGCCTCCGCACACTCGACACCACGGCGTCTTCCCAGGTCAGAGTCGATCTCCGGGGATCCAGTCGGGCTCGCGGCCACCGGCCGCGCCTCTGAAAAAGTCGCCAATCGTGACACTTTTTCCCTCACTGCACCTCAGCCGCCTCGCTCCCCCGCCAACCCACAGGTAGGCTGAAGGGAAGCGCCAACGGTGAGCCGCGCAGGCGACCCTCCGCGCCACCGGCCACCTCCCAGCGCTTCCGCCTTTGCCTTCGGAGACCTGAGGAAACCCGCCCCGATGAGTGCCGTGCAGATCGTCTGTGTCGTCATCGTCGTCATCGCCACGACGATCGGTATCGCAGTTTTCGCACGCGCCTGTTGCACTATTGGCGCCCGCATGGCCGTGGGCCGCGCAACCGCACCGGAGCGCCTGCGCCCGGTCGGCCGGCGCCCGGCGCTCACGCTGGGGGCGCTCAGGCCACACTGCCTCAAGGGCCGCCCCTTCATCAAGGCCGCCCACTGGCTGGTCATGGTCTCTTCCCCTGCTGTTCCTCACGCTCGTGGCCGGCTACGGGCAGGTGCTCGGCGGCCTGACTTCGCGCTGCCGCTCATCGGCCACGCCGCCTGGTGGGCCTGGGTCGTCGAGTCTCATCGCCTGGCTGTCCACCGGGATCGTGGGCCTGACGATCCTGCGCTGGCGCCTGACCCGGCCGGCCGGGCCGCCCCCGCCCACGCACCGGACCCGACGGCGGTAAGCGCCCGCGCACCTCCCGCTTCGCCGGCTCGACGTCGGCCCAGGCGAAGTTCGTCGAGGCCACCATCATCGGCGTGGTCGCCTGCGTGCTGGCGCTGCGGATGCTGGAGCACGCCCACCTGGCCGCCTCCTCCGACCCGGCGCAGCGGGCCCCGGCCTCCTGGACACTTCCCCTGACGGCCTGACCGGCCCGCTGCTCGCCCCCGCGAGCGCCGGCGCCCTGGCCAACGCGATCCTCGTCGTCGCCACACGTCAAGGTGGTGCTGTCGATGACCTGGTTCGTCGTCGTGGGCCTGCAGCCCTCGATGGGGGGTGGCCTGGCACCGGTTCCCGGCGATCCTCAACGTCTACGCCAGCGCCGCGAGGTGGACGGCTCCAAGGCGCTGGGCCTGGGCTTCAGCCGCTCATGGTCGGCGACGAGCCCCGACCGAGGCCACTATGGACACGCTGGAGGAGGCCATGGAGGCCGCCGACCCGGCGAGGGCCCTGAGGTGCGCCTCCGGGCGTGGGCCGCATTGAGGACTTCACCTGAAGGGCCTGCTGGACTCTCCACCTGCACCGAGTGCGGCTGCTGCCAGACCTGTGCTCGGCGTGGAACACCGGCTGCCCCTGTCCCCCAAACGCCGTTCGTCGCGAGGCGCAGGCGACCACCACGCCGCGGCCGCGCCCCTCACCTGCGGGGCCGCGAGCGCCCTGGGGTCGAGCCCGACGACGTCACCGAGGAGATGGTGGCCTCCCGCCCCACCTCCGGCGGGCTGGTCGGCAAGGCGCTGGGCATGCACGATGGCTGGCGCGCGAGACGAACCTGCGCCTGGAGCCGCACCGCTCCACACCGGCGACGTGCTCGGCGCGCTGTTGGCGGCGCCAAGGCGGCCCCCACCGAGACGGGTGCGGCCACGCGGGCCGGCGCTCCCTGGCCGGGGAGGTCATCCCCGCCGACGTCCTGTGGGCTCTGCACCACCTGCGTGGGCCTCGTGGACCAGTGCCCGGTGGACATCGAGCACGCTCGACCACGCCGTCGACGTCGCCGCCAGCAGGTGCCTCGCGGAGTCAGCCTCCCGCATGAGTTCTCGGCGGCATGTTCCGCAAGATGGAGTCCATGGGGAACCCGTGAAGGGCTGCACGCACGCGACCTGACTGGGCCAAGAACCTGACTTCGAGGTGCCGGTCATCGGCGACGACGTCGAGAGCGCCGCGGACGTCGACTACCTGTTCTGGTGGCTGCGCCGGCGCTCACGAGGACCGGGCCAAGAAGACGACGCGGGCGGTGGCCGACTGCTGCACACCGCCGGCGTGAGCCTTCGCGGTGCTGGGCGACGCCGAGACCTGCACCGGCGACCCGGCCCGCCGCGCCGGCAACGAGATCCCTTCACCAGATGCTCGCCGCGCAGAACGTGGAGACCCTGGGCGAGGTCGGGGCGCAGAGGATCGTGGTGACCTGCGCGCACTGCTTCAACACGATCTCGCGGGAGTACCCGCAGATCGGGGGCCGCTACGAGGTCGTCCACTACACCCAGCTGCTCAACCGGCTCGTGCGCGAGGGGCGGCTGCGTCCGGCGCCGCCGCAGGCCGCGGGTGGTTCGACGGCGCCCGATACCTCATCTGCCTCCATCCCCCCATCGGCCTCCGCCGCCCCGGCCACGCCGGCACCCGCCACCGGGCAGGACGGCGACTCACCGACCGGGGACGCTCCAACGTCGAGCGCCGAGGCCGCCGAGCCGCAGGCCAAGACCCCGACGGAATCGTCGGGCGGGCAGGCCGCTGGCAAGGCGGCGGGCGAGCCGGTCATCCTGACGGTCACCTACCACGACGCCTGCTACCTGGGCCGCCACAACCAGGTCTACTCCCCGCCGCGCGAGCTGCTGGAGGCGACCGGCGCGACCACGGTGGAGATGCCGCGCAGCCGCGAGCGGGGCTTCTGCTGCGGCGGCGGCGGGGCACGCGCCTTCATGGAGGAGACCATCGGGACGCGCATCGCCGTCGAGCGCTCGCGCGAGGCCATCGGCACCGGCGCGCAGGTCATCGCCACGGCCTGCCCCTTCTGCACCACGATGCTTTTCCGACGGCGTCGCCTCCGAGGGCGCCGACGTGCGGGTCACGGACGTGGCCACCCTCATGCTGGAGGCTGTGCGCCGCGGCGGGGAGTAGGCGGACGTCGGCCTCACCCCGTCGGCTCGGCTGGGGGCACTCCCCTCCCACTGGGGACATCACACGCGGTGGGGGACATTCCCCTCCGGCCGGGGACATCCTGCGCGTGCGGGGACCGGATTCCTGTCCCCAAACGCGCGAACCGCACCCGGCTGCACAGAAGTGTCCCCGACGGCGTCGATTGTCCCCGGCCGGGGCAGTACGTGTACGCGATGACGGGACGCCGGAGAGCTACACACCGCCCGACAGGCAGGACAATTCCCACCATCGGGCTGACATGGCCCCTCCACCCGTGGGAGACTACGAGGTGCGCGGCCCCACTGCCGACCCCCGCACATGGGGCCGCCCGCGACACGACCGGCAGGACCGGCGGCGTCCCACCACGGCGCCTCCACTCGGGAGGACACACCCCATGACCTTCACCTACACGCTCACCTGCACACTGACACCACCACAGCCCTCCCACCCGTGGCCGGCAGTGAGGAGCAGCGCGCCCTACTGGGTCACCCCCACCATCCTGGCGTGGCCACCGTCGCTGCTGCCCCGGGATGGACCGCGAGGTCGTCGTCACCGACGCCGGCGACCCTCCCCGGCTCCGGCCCGCCCCTGCGTCTCATCACGGCGCCTCGACGGCGGCACCGCAGCCATCCACGGTCAGATCCTGGGCGCGAACGGTATGCCGGCCCCGACGGTCACGCCCCTGCGCATCGTCGGGAACCTTCCCGGCGAGGTCCTCGCCGCGCACCCCCACCTGGAGGGCTACATCGCCCTGAGTGCGACCGACGCCGCCGGCACCCCCTGCTCGACGACGCCGCCGTCGCTCCGCCCCTGACCGGGCCAGGTCGCCATCGCCCAGTACGTCGGGGTCCCGGACCCCCACCGACGCGACGCCGACGTCAGTGGCGCCCGCCTCGACGCCTTCACCGGGGTGCAGACCGCCATCCTCCTGGACCACCTCTACGCCGAGGCCGCCACCCGCGCCGAGCTGGGCGTCACCTTCACCGGCGGCCTGCCCTCGTTCGCCCTGTGGGCGCCCACCGCGCAGGCCGTCACCCTCCTGACCTGGGAGACCAGCGACCTGCTGGGCTCGGTGCCGGAGGTCCCCGGCCCGCCGCGACGCACCCCGGCCGTCCGCAAAGGCGACGGCCGCTGGGTCGTCACCAACCGTCCTGACTCCCCGGCCGACGCCGCCTCGAGCACCCCCGGCGGCGAGCCCGCCGCCCCATCACCGCCGGCTGCCAGTACCTGTGGGAGGTGCGGGTCTACGCACCCAGCACTCGACGCGTGGAGACCAACGTCGTCACCGACCCCTACTGACGGCGCTGACGACGGACTCGACCCGCCTCGGTCGCCGTCGACCTGGCCGACCCGCACCTGGCCCCCGAGCAGTGGGCCGACCACCCGGGCGCCGGCGGTCCGCAACGACTCGGCCCGCAGCATCTACAGTCTCCACCTGCGGACTTCTCCGCTGCCGACGGCACCGTCCCGCCCGAGCCTGCGCGGCACCTACCGGGCCTTCACGGTGGCGGGCTCAGTGGGCGTGCGCCACCTGGCCGAGCTCTGGCCCGGGCCGGCATGAACACGATCCACCTGCTGCCCACCTTCGACATCGCCACCATCCCCGAGCACCGCGGCTCCTCAGCGCCATCCCCGACATCCTGCCGACGCGCGCACCCGGCCTCGGCCGACCAGCAGGCCGCCGTCGCGGAGGTGGCCGACCACGACGCCTACAACTGGGGCTACGACCCGCTCCACTGGGCGCCCCTCGAGGGCTCCCTACGCGACCGAGGGCCACCAGGACGGCGGCGCGCGTCGTCGAGTTCCGCGAGATGGTGGGGGCCCTGCACGACCTGGGCCTCCAGGTGGTCCCTCGACCAGTGTCTACAACCACACGGCCGCCTGCGGCAGGACCCGCGCAGCGTACTGGACCGGGTGGTGCCGGGCCACTACCACCGTCTCGACGCCGTCGGGCGGGTGACGAGCCTCGACCTGCTGCGCCAACACGGCCACGGAGAACGCCCTGTGCGCGCGCCTCTGGTCGACTCGGTGGTGCGCTGGGCGCGCTGGTACCGGGTCGACGGCTTCCGCTTCGACCTCATGGGCCACCACCCGCGAGCCGTCATGGAGCGCGTGCGGGCGGCCCTGGACGAGCCTGACGCTGGAGGCCGACGGCGTCGACGGCCGCTCCATCTACCTGTGACGGGGAGGGCTGGAACTTCGGCGAGGTCGCAGGCAACGCCCTGTTCGTGCAGGCCACCCAGGGTCGACTCGACGGCACCGGATCGGTGCCTTCAACGACCGCCTGCGCGACGCCGTCCACGGCGGGGGCGCTCGACCCCGACCACCGCGTCTTCCAGGGCTTCGGCACCGGCCTGCTCACGCAGCCCAGCGGCCTCGACCATCGAGGCTGGAACGAGCAGTCGGCGGACCTGGCCCACCGCACCGACCTGGTGCGCCTAGGTCTGGCGGGCAATCTCGCGACTACGTCAGCGACGATCTCGACGGGTCGGTGCGCCGCGGCATCGACCTCATCCACAACGGGCGCCGGCGGCCTCGCCTCCCACCCCAGGAGAACGTCAACTACGTCGACGCCCACGACAACGAGACGCTCATACGACCCGCTGGGCCTGCTAGCCTGCCCCAGGGCATGCCGGTGGCCGACGCGGGTGTGCATGAACACCGTGTGCCTGGCCACGGTGGCGCTAGCAGTCGCCGGCCTCTGGAGCTGCGGGCACCGAGCTGCTGCGCAGCAAGTCACTCGACCGGGACCCTACAACTCGGGGACTGGTTCAACGCCATTGACTTCACGGGGCAGTCCAACGGCTTTCGGGCGGGGACCCTGCCGCCGGCCAGCCGCAACGAGGGGCCCTGGGCGATCCAGGGGCCACTGCTGCAGGACGACTGGCTGCGGCCTCGCCCGAGGAGATCGCGGCGGCCCGCCCCAGGCCCTCGGGATCCGTTGCGGCTGCGCGCCTCGACGCCGCTGCAGCCTGGGCTCGCCCGCCTCATCCAGGATGTTTGAGCTTTCCCTGGGGCGGGTTTCGGGGCGCTGGCGGGAGTGATCGTCATGCTCATCGACGACACCCGGGGCGGGAGCGAACGTGGACCCCGAGCCTCGACGGCGTCCTGGTGGTCTTCAACGCCTCGGGGCAGACGCTCACCAGTCGCTGCCCGAGCCTGGCGGGCCGGGACTCCGCCCTGCCCCATCTCAGGCCGAGGGGGCTGATGAGGCGGTGCGCCCACCCGGCTCGACCGTGCCAGCGGGACGATCTCGGTGCCGGCGCGCACCGTGGCCGTCCTGGTGCAGCCCCAGAGCCGCTGAGGCGGCGCGCTCGTTCCCGGGCGGCTCCCCGACGAGGAAAACTGTCACGTGTGGCGACTATTCCCCGGCCCTGGGCGCCCCGCCGCAACCAGCACACCGCCCTGACCTGGGCAGATGCTCACAAGCCACGGAGGGCCGAGAAGGCGATCAGCCTCAAAAGTCGCCCACAGTGACACACAGCGGCCGGGCGGCACGAGGGCGCGGACACGGATCGGAGGGCCACATCGCAGGTGCGATGCGGCCCACCGGCGGTTCATCCGAGCGATCCGGATGGAGCGTGCGCCTCACTTCCAGCGCATGAGTCGGGTGGCAGTCAGGAAGAGGGCCACTCCAGCAGCGGCGGTGATCCCGCAGCCGATGAGCGCGTCCTTCATCTCGGCCACCCCGGTGAGTGACCAGCGCAGGGAGTCGAGCAGATAGGTCAGCGGAAGGAAGTCCGAGAGCGTCTGCACCCAGTTCGGCAGGACCTCCACCGGCATCATCGCACCGGAGGCGAAGCCCATGGGCACAACCACCATCGTGACGACGAGGGACACGGCGGAGACGGTTGGCACCGCCAGCCCCACGAGCACGCCCAGGGAGTAGAAGAAGAGCGTCCCCAGGAACACCGGCACGACTGACAGCGCCGCCCAGGTGGACAGGTTGACACCCACCGCGGGGATGAGCCCGACGCCGACGACGAGGACGGCCTGGATGAGCGCGGTGACAATGGCGACGGTCAGGGCTGATCCGAGGATCGAGCCGACACTCATCGGAGCACTGCGCAGGACGCGCATGACGCCCTTCTCGCGCCACTCGGCGATATTCATGGCACCGGCGAACATACCCACGAAGGCGATACCGAAGCCCATGACATTGGGGACAATGGTGTCAATGAGGGTGTGTCCGTTCATTCCGGGCAGGTCCCCCATGCCGATACCGAGAGCCAGGAGCAGCACCGGCGGGAAGACGAACGAGAAGAACAGGGTCACGGGGTCACGCAGGCAGGTGCGTGCCAGTGAGGCGGTCAGTGTCTTGTAGGCGATCATGCTGCGTACTCCTTTCCAGTCAGCTCAATAAACGCATCCTCCAGCGTCGGGCCATGCACCTGCGCTCCCCCGACCGGCACACCCGCCGCGTTGAAGGCCGCAAACGCCTCACCCACGTCACTCACATGGGCCCGTGAGGCCATCAGCTCACCAGCACTGGTAACCGGCCCCAGCCCCCGAACCACGTCCAGGAAGCCGCGGCACCGGGCAGCAGTACCGATGCGCCACCGCCGGTACCCGCCACCAGCGACGACGGCGAACCCGTGGCCACGACTCGACCCCCGTCGAGAACGCTGACCACGTCGCATAGGCGCTCAGCCTCCTCCAGGTAGTGAGTCGTGCAGCACCTGTCGCCCCTCTCTCGCACGTACTGGATCCCAGCAGCCCCACGAGGTCGTGGCGCGCCGTGGCGTCCAGATTGCCGCCGTCGGCTCATCCAGGAACAGCACCTCTGGGCGATGCACCATCGCTGAGGCCACCGCCAGCTTCTGGCGCTCCCCACCCGAGAGCCTTTCTCCACGCGCGACGCGATCACGTGCCCCAGTCCCATGAGGGCTCGATCAGCTACGCTCGGCGCGGGCGGCTGAGGGCTCGAGATCGAGGCCACACCGTCGACAGAATTGCTCATACGGTGGCCCGGGTGAAGAGACGCCGTGGCCTGTGGCTGGATCCCGACCCGCGCCAGGAGATGCGGGTCCCTGGGCCGCGGTGTGCCTGCCCCAGCAGCCTGCACGCTGCCGGCCTCGCGCGCGACGACTGAACAATCTTCCACAGGGGTGGTCTTACCGGCACCGTTAGCCGATCACGCCGTGGAACGAACCCTGCCCACAACAAGCAGATCCACTCCCTGAGTACCTCACGCAGCCGACTGACGCAGCCCTACGGACGATCACCGGTGCGGCGGCAACCTCGAGGCGGTCTTGGAGACACCGACGGGAGCAGTGTTCGCCCTGCGGTGGGTTGAGGCCCAGGCGGACTCTCCGGGGAGTCCACCACCGACATCGAGAGGGGGCGGACTTGGATGATCAGAGGACAATGGTCATGCTTGTCTCTCCTCTACTCGGCGACGGCGGTGCGCTCGCCGTCGAGTCTGTGATCGACATCAGAGTCCCGGCATCGACAAGGCCTGCGGACTTCCTGCTTTCCGTCCCAGCGCCGTCTTCCTCCAGAGAATGGAGCCGAGTGAGATCGTTTGGCCACCGCATCGCCAACCTGGAACCCGAAGTACGTGTTAAATGCTTGGTGTAGGCCCCTTCATTGGGAGGACTGAACTGATGCCTGTGCACACTGACGGCGCCGGGAGATCACTGGTGCCGTATCTGTCGTCGCCCACGCTGCGCCACGCTCATGCTTCGCCTGCGGGCGGCCTGGAGCGCCAGCTGGGGATAAACACCCTGACGACGATCAGTGTCATCCACTCAACTCCTCGACGCGATCCTGTCCGGCTTACACACCAACCCAGTTCCTGGGTTTCCTCGCCTCGGCTGCATTGCTGCTGGTACTCCTGCTTCCTCGTGGACGGCCGTCTCGGTCATCGTCCTGAGCAAGGCGTACAGCATCTTGACCTTTCAGGCTCACCGGCGCCACGGTGGCCACCTGGTTCGCAATCGGCCACCCTCATGCACCGACTTGCCGCTACCTTGAGCCTCTTCCTCGCCCTGCTCACCCTCGTCTGCACGAACCTGGTCGCCTGGCTCATGCGTCAGGAGGGTGGGAGGCCGCACCTGCAACAGGCCTCACGCATCTTCACGACCGTCTGCTTCGGACAGTTGTTTGTGCTGCGCCGGACAGACACGAGCCTGGGCTGAGCGCCGAGGCCACCCGCATCGAGGCCCTCCACGGCCAACGGGCCTGAGCGCACGCGAGCCTCGCGCACTCGCCCGCGCCAACACCCACATCAGTCCTACTCGCCCGGTAGAACGCCCGCAACAACTCACGAGACCACCGCTCGGACCACCACCGCGCTGAACGACATTGCCACCACTGGACGACAATCCGTCACCGACCTACGCGCACTTTGTCCGCCTCCTGCGACAGGACACCAACACACTGGGTTCACTACGCTCGCTAACCTGCACACCGCCTGACCCAGACCCAGCACGACCTGACCACCGCCGGACCACACCACCATCACCCACCAAGGGAGCTCACCACCCTGTCCCCCACCCTGACCACCACCTGACTCACATCTCCACGAGTCCACCGCCCAACATGATCACACACGCTGCGCCCGCGCAGTGCACCATCCAGGCTCGACATCACCGACACCCACGCCGGGCTCCTCGTCATCAACGCCAGCCACCACCACGACCAACAGCTCTCCTCCGGACTAGGCATCCTCGGCATCCACAAGAACGCAGCCGAAGGCCCCAGGAGGCACCACCACCATCACCCCACCGCCCACTCGATGGATCCCTCCACACCACCCTCCCCCTCACACCCAAGGACACCCTGCAGTCTGAGCGTCCCGCACTGACTCCAGTGACCCCGACTCCGCCATCGCCTCCCCAGTCCGAGCTCGACGGAGCATTCAGGCCTCAGTCCGCGCCACGCGCCGAAGCGCCCACCCATTTCCTCACCCGCCTGCGGGCGGCCTGGAGCGCCAACTGGGGGCTGTACACCCTGACAGCCACCGTCCTGTGCCTCTCCGCCTCATCACTTCCCTATCTGCACTTCGGAGTCCTGACCCTCCTCGGGCTCCTCGTCCCTTGGACGTTGCTGCTGGTACCCCGCTTCCCGTGGACGGCCGTCACGGTCATAGCGCTGAGCGCAGCCTGGACCATCAGCACCGGCACCTTCACCGCGACAGTAGTCACCGCTTGGCTGGCCCTGTTCCTCCTCCTGAATGACCACCACTATCCTCAGGTCCTCGTCATCGCGGCAGCCACCGCCAGCGGGAACCTACTGGCCTGGCACACAGGACGGAACATGGGAGTGTTCATGACGCAACAGACGTCGTGGGCACTGCTGTGCTTCGGGATGGTTGCTGTGCTGCGCCGGACAGACACGAGCCTGGCCAAGGCCGAGGCCACCCGCATCGAGGGCCCTCCACCACCAACAGGCCTCATCGCACGCGAGAGCTCACGACACCTCGCCCGCGCCAACACGCCCATCGTCCTACTCGCCCAGAACGCCCGCAACAACCCTCGACCACTGCAGACCACCACCGCCTGAACGACATCATCACCACGGACGACAATCCGTCACCGACCTACGCACCATGCTCCGCCTCCTACGACAGGACACCAACACCTGGACCCCACCCCACCGCCAACCTGCACGCCGCCCTGACCCAGACCCAACACGACCCGTACCGCCGGACTCACACCACCATCACCCACCAAGGAGACCTCACCACCCTGTCCCCCACCCTGACCACCACCCTGACGTCACACATCCTCCACGAGTCCACCGCCAACATGATCAAGCACGCCGCCCCCGACGCCCAGTGACCATCCAGTCGACATCACCGACACCCACGCGGCCCTCGTCATCAACCCCGGCCAACCACCACCACGACCAACAACTCTCCTCCGGACTAGGCATCCTCGGCATCCAAGAACGCAGCCGAGCCCTAGGAGGCACCACCACCATCACCCCCACCGCCTACCAGTGGATCCTCCACCACCCTCCCCCTCACACCCAAGGACACCCCGTGACCTGCAGCAGAACCCAGTCGGAACGATCCGAGTCATCGTCGTCGATGACGACGCCATCGTGCGTGAGACGCTGTCCTCGATCCTCGACTCGGAACCGGACATCGACGTCATCGCCACCGCGGACAGCACGGCGCCGAGGCAGTCGCCTCGTCCACGAACGCACCGTCGACGTCGCACTGATGGACATCCAGATGCCCGTGCTCGATGGCGTGAGTGCCACCCTCCCGGATGGAAGACTACCAGCGAGAGGACTCGCGTCCTCCTGCTCACCACCTTTGACGAGGACACCTTCCTCGATGGCGGGATTGCCGCCGCTCCCGGCTTCCTGCTCAAGACGACACATGCGTCGGAGATCGCGGGAGTGATCCGCACCATCCACGCCGGCGGCAAGGTTCTCTCACCCGGTCCGACAAAGCGGGTCCTGGAGCGATACATCCACGGCCAGACCCCCAACGTCGGCACGATCGCTGACCTGGACCTGTCCGGCCGCGAACAGCAGGTGCTTCACCTCCTGTGCCAGGCCCACACGAACCATCAGATCGCGCGCGAGATGAACGTCGCTGAGACCACCGTGAAAACCTATGTCTCCTCCATCATGCGGAAAATGGATGTGCGCAGCAGACTCGAGATCGTCGTCGAGGCGCACAAGCGGGGTATCAGCGGTTAATGCCCGCGATCGGCCTCATCTCAACGGCCGCCTTGCCTCCGACACAGGGAGGAGGCGGCGCATTGCGGCCTCGATCATGGCCTCTCCTGTCGATGAGGCGGGACGATCTCGGTGCCGGCGCGCACCGTGGCCGTCCTGGTGCAGCCCCAGAGCCGCTGAGGCGGCGCACGAGTTCCCGAGCAGCTCCCCGACGAGGGAAACTGTCACTTGTGGCGACTATTCCCCGGCCTTAGGTACCCCGCGGCAACCAGCAAACCGTCCTGACCTGGGCATACGCTCACAAGCCGCGGAGGAGCGAGGAGTAGATCGGCTCTAAAAGTCGCCCACAGTGACACAAACCGGTTCCAGGCGACTGACTCAAGGAGCTTGCGTGCGCCTTCACGCCCTCCCCAGGACGTCGGCGGGTCGACAACGCCGCCGCGCAGGGCCAGCAGCACGAGCTGGATCCGGTCGCGGCAGCCGGTTGTGGACAGCAGGTGGCTCACGTGAGTTGTGACCGTGGGCATGGACAGCCACTTCCGGTCGCAGATCTCCTGGTTGCTCAGGCCCAGGGCGATGAGCGCCAGGATTTCGCGCTCGCGTTGGGTCAGGCCCGCGACCTGCTGGGAGGCCTCGGCGGCCCGGAGTGCCTCGACTGAGTCCTCTGAGGCGTGGCGCCCGGCCCCCTCCCTGGCCCGTACACCACTGACGTGGCCGGTACGCGCGGCGGTGAGCAGCCGGCGTGTGGGCCCCGGGGAGATGACGGAGCTGCCGTCGTGGACGGCACGGATCGCGGCGGCGAGCTCCTGGGGTGGGGTGCTTGTGAGCAGGAGGCCGGAGGCACCGGCCTCGATGGCGTCCATGACGGGGCCGTCGGTGTCGGAGGCGGTCAGGATGACGACTCTGCCGGTCGCACCGCGGGCCATGAGCTCGCGGGTGGTGGCCGGGCCGCTCAGGCCCGGCATCTGCACGTCGAGGAGGAGGACATCGGCCGGGTCGGCGGCGTTGCGCGCGAGCGCTTCCTTGCCGTCGGCGGCCCGCCAGATGATCTCCATGTCCGGCTGCGCCCCCAGCAGCGTGGCCAGGCCCATGATGTGCAGTGGCTCGTCGTCAGCCAGACCCAGACGGATCACAGGCGCCTCCCCTTCTTGACGGCAACTCACCGGAAGTATCCGCCCTTCCGGTTCGGCCGGTGCGGTTTTGTCCTGATGAAGTGCCGACGGCGCCCTGCGAGGTTCGCCATATCAGAGTGATTGGCTCTCACTGTGACCAGGCGGGGGCCTTACTGCCACCCACCACCCCGGCGGAGCCGACCAATCCGACCGACCCCGCCGGCACCCGGCCCTCACGCGCCCTTGGCGAAGTGGTTGAGCAAAGGAGTCGATGTCCTGCTGGATGCGGCCCCAGCGCACGACGTGGGCGCCGGTGTCCTCGTAGCGCTCGTAGCCGATGCCGGCGCCGTCGAGCACCTTCTCGAAGTTCTGCTGGCTGGGCGGCACGATGCTCTCGTAGCGATCGCTCTCGGTGCCGCAGACGAGGAAGACGCGCTTGCCGCGGTGGGCTCTCCACGTGCTCGACCGGATTGTCGGCACTCACCCGCGCCTGGTCACGGGATCCCATAGATGGTGCCGCCCTTGAGGTCGGTGGCGCCGGCGGTGAAGTTCGCCCAGTGGACCACCGCTCCGTCCTGGATGCGCAGATCGGCCGGCCCCGAGTGGCTGGAGACCGACGCGAAGAGCTCGGGGTACTTCGCGGCGTACTTCAGGGCTCGAAGCCGCCCATGGCGAAGCCGGAGATCGCGCGGCGGGAGGGCTGCCCGGTGGTGGCGAAGGTGGCATCGACCCAGGGGATGAGCTCCTTGATGTGGAAGGTCTCCCAGTTGCGCGGCCCCACGTTGGAGGACTCGGGGTCGCAGTACCAGCCGGCCGCCCCGCCGTCGGGCATGACGACGATGAGGTCGCGCCCCGCGGTGTGGTTGCGGATGTCGTACTTCGTGTCGAAGGTCGAGTAGTTCTCGCCGCCGCCGTGCAGCAGGAAGAGCACCGGGTAGCGGCGCGAGGTGTCGTAGCCGTCGGGCAGCAGCACGTTGACGCGTGGCAGCCAGCCGATCGAGGACGTGGCCAGCTTGTAGTACTGCATGCGGCCGTGGTCCTCGTGCTCGGCCACGGTGAGGGCAGCCTGGGCCGGGGCCCCTCCGGCGACGACGGCGCCGCCCCCGATGACGGAGGCGGCGGCGGACCACCACCCCCTTGAACAGGGTCCGGCGGCTGAGCCGGTGGGCGCAGGCACGGTTGGGCTGAAGGTGGGATGGCGAGTCAGCGGGCGGGGTCTGTGCACTGAAAGGCATGGCGTGTCCTTGGATGTCGACGGTGACGGGCATGGCGGGGCGGACCTGCCGCCCCGGGGACCGGCCGGCTGACGGGCACCGGCCGACCCTTGCGACAGGGCCTCACGGTGGCACCTCCATCGGCATCCACCTATGAGACTTGCTTCACACCATACGCTAACCGCTCGGTTAATACCACCCCTTGTCGCGTCCGGCCCGGAGGAGCTCAGGCGTCGAGCAGGGCGCGCAGGTTGTGCACGTACCGCTCGAAGGCCACGCGCCCCTCAGGGGTCAGTGCCAGGTAGGTGGCAGGACTGCGCCCGGAGTAGGTCTTGTTCTGCTGCACGTAGCCCGCCCCCTCCAGGCTTGGACAGGTGCGTGGACAGGTTGCCCGCCGTCATGTCCAGCAGGCTCGCGCAACCGCGGGAAGTGCAGGCTCGTCGCCAGCAGGGCACGGCGGCCAAGGTCGCCATGATCCGCAGGCGGGCCTGGGCGTGAATGACGGGGTCGATGTCGACGGCGGAGGCCGTCGCGACAGCCGGAGCTTCAGCACCGCCCGGCTCCGCCGACTCCCCCGCCCTGCCGGCGTCCTCCGGTTCCCCAGGCCGCTGAGCCCGCGCTTCTCCGGTCATGTCACGCACCTCGCTTCGGTCCCACGACAGCAGCGACGAGCGGCCACCAACATGCCGCCCCCACCGGCCACCGACGCGATCCACCAGGCCCAGGGCATCCCGACAATCGTGACCACGAGGGTCACGGAGGATCCATCCGCCCAGGACGCCCCGTGACCGCCTCATTCCACAGTGCGGCACTCATGAGGAAGATGACGCCGACGACGAGGCAGGGCACGGCGTTGGACACCACGCTCATCACCTCATTGGCCTCACTTGTGTTGAGGGTGCCCAGGAAGGCGTTGACCCGGCTGAGGATAACGGCCCCCAGCGGCATCCCGAGACTCCAGGCGAGACCGTAGTAGGTGCCCTCGCGACTGCTCCGACCGCGGATGCCGCGCGTCTTGGGGACGATGTAGGCGAAGGTGAACAGCAGGGCCGCCGCGAGGCAGCCGCAGAAGAACAGGTACGGCGCCGTCGGCAGGCTGTAGTCCGCCTCGCGGTAGAGGGCCAGGGCGGCGTAGCCGACCAGCCAGGCCAGCCCCCAGGCGGTCAGGAGTGGGGTCGCCTTGATCTCGTGCCGCTTGAGAAAGGCGCTCCGCTGGGCCTCGACGACGGCGAGCGCCTCATCGGGCCCACTGGAACCTTCGGGTGCTCAGTGACAGCACTCATGGTGAACCTCCTCGTCAACAGGGGTTTGCGTTTCAAACCAGCTCCAGGATAGCGCCCATTGGTTTGTATTGCAAACTACTTTGAACAAGCCAACGCCGCCGCGCGGCTCCTTCCGGCGTAGGAGGGTCCGCCCAGGCTCTCCCCTAGAATCGGCGTCGCGGCAGATGCGGCACCAGGGTCGCCCCCGCCGACAGGCGACCTCGACCACGCCTCGACGCTCACCTCGCCTCCTGGCGAGTCCCCCACCGCCGTCGACCAGCAGGCATCTGGGGCCTCGTCCCGTCGGCCGCCTCGGCCACCTCCGCGCCCTCCGCGGAATCGACCTCCACCTCTCCGGTCGGCATCCCGGTCATCAGGGGTCGCCCCCATGGCCGAGCCCACCCCGACCTCCGGCCCCTGCCGCCCCCGCTCGACAACGCTCCTGGTGGACACCACCGCGCACCGCCTGCGCCGCACGGAGGACCTGCTCGACCTGGCCCTGACGCTCCTGGGCATCTTCGCAGTCCTCGTCCTGGCGATCTATGCCCACGAGACCACCACCGGCGTCACCCAGGACGTCCAGAACGCCCTGGCGGTGGTACTGCGCCGCATCCTCGTCTTCCCCCTGCAGACCATTGAGGGCCTGGTCACCTTCATCGTGCCGCTGGCGGTTCTGCTGGACCGGGTGCTGCGCCGCTCCTGGCGGTCCTTGGGCCAGGCCGTCCTGTCGGGGATCGCCGGCCACCTGGTCGCCGTCGCCGCCATGACCGGCCTCGTGGCCTCGGGGCCCCACCGCCCTGGTCATGGGGCTGACGGTCACCGCCTCGGGCACCGCCCAGCTGGGCATCTCCACGGTCTTCGCCTCCATGGCCGGCCTGCTCACGGGCGCCGGCGACCGCAACAGCTCCACCGTGATGCGCTCGGGCTGGGCGTCCCTGTGGGTGGTCCTGGGCATGGCGGTCCTGCGCGGCGCCCTGACCCTGCCGGGCGCGGTGCTGTCCCTGCTGCTGGGCCGCGTCGTCGGCCTGCTGGTCCGTATACGTCTTCGGGGTCGAGGACCGCCGCGCCCACGAGGTCACACTCGTGCGCGCCCTGCGCCGGGCCGGGATCGACGCCGTACGCGTGGTCCGTATGGACCGCGCCCCCGAGGCGCGCGCCTGGGTCGTCACCACCGACGCCCCCCTGGGCTACACCGAGCAGGTTCGTGAGCAGGTGCGTGAGCAGGTGAGCGAGAACCGCTGGCCCCGGCGCAGGAGCCGGCGGGCCTCGAGCCCTCACCGACGACGCCTCCGCCCCCACCGACGCGCAGGTCACGCGACGCCCCCGCCGGCTCATCGAGCGGCGAGACCGCCCTCCCCTCGACTCGACGCCATTGGACACGGCCGGGACCGGGGGCCCCGGGGCGCCGGCGGGCGCGAACACGATCAGGCCGGCCACCGACGTGCGACCTGGCCGCCGTCCTGGCCGAGGCCTCCAGCGAGGCCCTGTCCCAGGAGCGCCCCTCGGTCCACCGCATGTACGCCGTGTGGGACTCCGGCCGGTGAGCGTCACAACGTCACCCCTCCCTCGACGCCGACCGGCAGGTGGCGGATTCCTCTCCAACATCTGGGACCAGATCCGCGTTCGGGGCCCTGTCCCCCACCGCGACCTGTCCCTGCGCCCGGCCGCCGAGCACGCCGCCCTCATGACGATGGAGGCCGCCGCGCCCGTGTGCGCACCCCGGCCTGCTGGGGATGGCCGAGGCCGCCGAGTCCGTGCTGCTGGTGACCGACCACGTCGGGCGCCCGGTCCATCAGCGACCTGGGGGCCGAGGTGGACGACGACGTCCTGGACCAGGCTGTGGAGCCAGCTCCAGCGCGCTCACGCCGCGGGCTGGCGCACGGCAGCATCGACGCCTCGAGCGTCGTCGTCGACGAGTCCGGGCGGCTGGCTCCTGGACTGGGCCTCGGGCGAGACGATCTCCACCGAGGCTCTCCCGCCGCGTGGACCTGGCTCAGGCCCTGGCGCTGACGGCGCTGGCGGTCGGTGCACAGCGGGCCATCGACGCCGCCTCCCGCTCACTGACCACCGCCCAGCTGGCCTCGATCGCCCCCATGCTCCAGCGGGTGGTGCTGCGCGTCAGACCCGCGAGGTCATGGGGCGGGGCGGAGCGAGCCGGCAGGTCCTCCAGGATCTGCGCGACGCCCTCGTGGCGCTGACCCCCACGGCCGACGCCGAGCCGGCCCGCCTCAACCGCTTCTCCACGCGCGTTGTCCTCATGGCCGTGGTGGCCCTGGTGGCGGTGTGGACACTGTTGGCCCAGCTGGACTTCCAGCAGGTCTCCGCGGCCGTCTCGCAGGCCAACATCTGGTGGATGCTGGCGGCCCTGTTCTTCTCGGTGGCGACCTACGTGGGCGCGGGGCTCACGCTGGTGGCCTTCAGCCCCGAGCGGCTCTCCCTGTGGCGCTCCACCGAGGTGCACCTGGCCAGCGCCGTCGTCTCACTCGTGGCCCCGGCCGGTGTGGGCGGGGCGGCCATCAACCTGCGCTTCCTCAACCGCAAGGGGGTGCCCACCGCGGTCGGCGTGGCCACGGTGGCCCTGGTCCAGGTGGTCCAGTTCGTCGTCACCGTGGTGCTGCTCGTGGTGCTGGCGGCCATGACCGGCCAGTCGACCGGACTGACCCTGCCGTCCGGCTGGGTGCTGGTCGCCGCGGGCGCCGTCGTCGTGGTGGCGGCGGTGGTCCTGACCATCCCCAAGGCACGTACCTGGGCCTGGGCCAAGATCGAGCCCACCTACCGCCAGGTGTGGCCGCGGCTCGTGTGGGTCATGTCCAACCCGGTGCGCCTGGTGCTGGGGGTCGGCGGCGCGCTCATGCTGACCCTGTCCTACATCCTGTCCTTCAGTGCGAGCCTGTGGGCCTTCGGCTACGGTGCCCTTCGCGGTCCTGGCCATCACCCTACCTGGCCTCCAACACGGTGGGCTCGATCGTGCCCTCCCCGGCGGTATCGGGCCGGTCGAGCTCGCCCTGACCGCCGGGCTCGTCGCCGCCGGCGTCCCCTACGGGGTGGCGCTGTCCACGGCGATCGTCTACCGCCTGGTGACCTTCTGGATCCCGATCCCGGTGGGCTGGCTCAGCCTCCAGCGCCTTCAGAAGGTCGGGGACCTGTAGAGCGCGCGCAGGGACACGGCTCTAACACGACGGCGTCTTCGGTGCTGGCTAGTCACGCCCGGGCCGAGACACACACTCGATAGATGACCCACAGTCACCGTGCGTCAATGGGCTCGTCAGCAACACGGTTGTCACCCTCAATCCAGGCGTAGGGGGCAAAGGGACCCCTATGCCTGACTTGGCTCATTGTAGGGTGGTTGGGTTGCCTGGGGGCTGGTTGTTGTTGGGATTGTGGGGGTTGCGTGGGTTGGGGTGCGCACTAACGTGGGGGTATGAGTCCGTACGTTCGCACGGTCAGGACGGCGTCGGGGGCCCGTGCGGTGCAGATCGTGCACTCCTCCCGGAAGGGGGCGCGCAGCATCGAGCACATTGGCTCGGCCCATGATGACGCTGAGCTGGCGGTGCTCAAGGAGGTCGCCAGGCAACGGCTCAACGCCGGCCAGCTCAGCTTCGACCTGCCGGGCCTGAACAGCGAGAACGACGCAGGTTCTGCGCCGCAGGAACCGGCTGGGGCGGGGTGCGTGGCACCTATCGCCTCCAACCGGATGGGAGTGCTCCTGGAGGCCCTGGAGGCGGCTTGGAAGGCGGTGGGGCTGGACAGGCTCGATGGTGCTGACGAGGTCTTCCGCCAGCTCGTTACCGCCAGACTGATTGAGCCGACCAGCAAGCAGGACTCGTTGCGGGTCCTTACCGAGGCGGGCCTGTCACCGGTGTCCTACGCGACAGTCAAGCGTCATCTGCCCAGCTACGCCGCTGAGGACTTCACCCGGAACCTGTCACGCCTGCTGGCCGGGTACGCCCGCATCGGCCGGGCCTCGCTGGTCCTGTTCGACGCGTATGACCCTGTACTTCGAGACCGACAAGGCCGACGGCTTTCGCGAGCCGGGCTTCTCCAAGGAAAGACGCCTGGAGCCGCAGATCACGGTAGGGCTGCTCACCGACGAGACAGGGTTCCCTCTACGGGCCGGGGCCTTCGAGGGCAACAAGGCCGAGACCGCCACCATGATCCCGATGATCAACGACTTCATGGACGCCTACGACCTCGACGACGTGGTGGTCGTGGCTGACGCCGGGATGATCAGCGCCGCCAACAAGCAGGCCCTGGAGAGAGCCGGCCTGTCCTACGTGCTGGGCTCACGCACCTCACGCGTCCCCCACGTGATCAGCTCCTGGCACGACAACCACCCCGACCAGGACGTCCCCGACGGGCTGACCCTGACCCAGCCCTGGCCCGCCGGCCCCAGTGACCAGCGCCGCGACGAGACCATCTACTACCGCTACAGCGCCGACAGAGCCCGACGCACCCTACGCGGGATCGACACCCAGGTCGCCAAGGCCGAGAAAGCCGTCGCAGGAAAGATCCCCGTCAAGCGCAACCGCTTCGTGCACCTGTCCGGCGCCACCCGGAGCATCAACCGCGACCTGGAGAAAAGGGCCCGCACCCTGGCCGGGTGGAAGGGCTACGTCACCAACCTGCCCAACCCCGACCCCGAGACAGTCATCAGCGCCTACCACCGCCTGTACAACATCGAGAAGTCCTTCCGCATGTCCAAGTCCGACCTGCGAGCACGCCCCATCTACCACCACCTGCGCCAGTCCATCGAGGCCCACCTGACCATCGTCACCGCAGCCCTTGCCATGGCCCGCTGGCTGGAGACCACCACCGGCTGGTCCATCAGACGCCTGATCACCACCGCACGCCGCTACCGCACCATCACCATCAACATCGCCGGGCACACCCTCACAGCCGCTGACCCCTCTCCCACCCGACCTCACCCAAGCCCTCCACAACATCCACCACGACACTAAATGAGCCAACTCGAGGAGGCGACCCATCATGAGGGCGGGTCTGCTCGGCGTTCTGGTTTCCCTCGATGGGGTGGATCCTCATTTTCTTGGTCGTCAGGCTCGGTGCCCCGAAGAGCGATCGGCTCGCTTTCTTGCGGTCCACGTACAGGCCTTTGTTCTCTTTCCCCTTGAGGCCACATGCGCCTCGTCTCGGCCTCGTGCTCCACGCGGACCTCGTCGTCGGTACAGGGGCTCCCCGGCCGTCCTGGAGCAGGCCGGCGACCTGGTCCCGGTCTCGGCCATCCGCCTGGTGATGGCCTTCTCGTCAGCGGCGCTCCACGAACGGGTCGGGGAGCAGAGGCTCATGCCCGACAAGCGCATGAGCAGCCAGTATGAGGACTCCGACCTGTACTCGACGCCGAATCTGATCAGGCGCGACATCCTCAAGGAGCCGGAACGTCCCAGAGATCGGCCCAGGCGCCCGCCTCCGATGGCGGCTTGTTAAAATTCTCCTCCCGCTCCTCCTTCTGCGCCCTCCTGAGCTTTGCCGCGTTCCTGCCCACGGCGTGACCGGTTACCACGGAGCTCAGTCTGCGCCTCCGCCACTGTGACAGCCACTTGCGCACTGTCTTCTCGGCCCGCTCGACCATCTCGCATGATAATATCCAGGCCGACGCCGCGGGCAGCGTACGCAATCGCCTCCGCCTTCATTCTCACAAGCCTGTAGGTGTCCGAATAATTCTTCCACCTGATGAGGACGCCTCGCTCCTCGTTTGTCATGTCGATCTGCACGAGGCGATCCTCATGCGCGATCCCCGTAAATACCAGCCAGCAATCTCGCAGCAGCCGCCCAGAATGTCGTTTGTTTTAATTCCGGCCATGGGACCCAGACAAATTACCGACCCCGGCAGGGGTGGGATACCGGAGAGCGGGGTGGCTGAGGTGGCTGAGGTTCGGCTGGGGAGGGCTGAGAGTGGTTGAGGCGGTTGGCGCGGCATGGCCGGGTGGAGGCGACTGCGGCGGCCCTCAGCCGGCGGCCAGGCCATGTCCCCGGTTTGATCCAGCCGCGGGCCCTGCATGAGTCGCTGATCCCCAGGGTCAGCAGCGCGCGGGGATGAGGATCTGAAGACGACTATGAGGGCGATGAGCCGCCCGGTGGAGGTGGAGCCCGACATTGTCTGGAAGGTCATGATCTGGCCCACGAGCCCCGCCGAACCCATGCCCGAGCCGATGGCATTGGACTGCATGCCCAGCACCATGGTGGTGATGGGGCCCAAGATCGCCGAGGCCAGGGTGGGCGGCACCCAGATGAGGGGTGGCGCACGATATTGGGCACCTGAAGCATGGAGGTGCCCAAACCCTGACGATGAGCCCGGCGGAAGCAGTTCTCCCGATAGTCGGCCCTACGGCGAAGCCCACCATCTGCGTGGTGCAGCCGATGGTGGCTGCCCCCGGCCGCCAGGCCCGGAGGTCCAGGATGATGCCCAGGGCCGCCGGAGGAGATCGGCAGGGTCGGGATGATGCCCATGAGGGCAGAGACGATGATGCCCATGAGCAGGGGCTGGCGCTCGGTACCCCAGTTGACCAGGCTGGCCCAGGCTGATCATGAGGCGCGAGATCGGCGGGCCCACCAGCAGGCCCGCGCTGCCGCCGGCGCATACGGACAGGGTGGGGGTGACGAGGATGTCCAGGCTGGTGCGGCCCGCCACCAGGCGCCCGGCCTCCACTGCTGCCCAGGCGGCGATGAAGGCGCCCAGTGGCTCGCCGGGGCCGTTGAGAACCAGGGCCGGTGCTCCGCCGTCGGACTGCAGGGCGGTGCCCGACAGCAGGGCCGCGGCGCGGCGCCACCTGCCCGGCCACCATGGCGCCCACGACGACGAAGGTTGGCGCGCATCGAGGGCGGTGGGCACACCGACGCCGATGCCCGCCCCGGTCAGGGGAGGTGGCGATCGCGGGAGAGTGAGCCAGGTGCCGGCGGCGCCGGGCAGGAGCCTGCCGAGGCTGGCCCAGGATCGTTCCCAGGATGAGGGAGGCGAACGAGGCCGTGGGCCATGCCGGTCATGGCGTCGATGAGGACGCAGTGGGCCAGGGCGCGCAGTGCGAGCAGGGAGGTGGCGCAGCGAGGGAGGCTGCGGAGGTGGTGGCTGTGCGGCGCTGGTGGCGAGTGTGCGGTTGGTGGTCACGGGCTGCCTTGGAGTCGAAGGGGGCGAGGCCCATGGGTGTCAAGACACCTGGCGCTCATCCCTCCGGATGCCGTCAGTGTCATGACACATGGGTGGGATGCGTGTCACGGAGGCAGGGGTGGCCTGGGGCGTGGGGAGTGCGCTGCGGGAAACGGGCGGGACACTACCGCAGGAAGCCGGAGCCCCATCCGGGCCTCGACCGCATCGAGGGCGGCCTCGTCGTCGGCCTCGATGGTGTGGGTGTGCCAGCCGTTGGTCACCCGGACAGGGCTGTGGACCGAAGCAGGCGCGCCAGGAAGTGGGCGAGGTCCTCGGGGCTGCGGATGAGCAGGTCGACGGTGATCTGCCCGTAGAGGCGGTGCTCCACCGAGACGTCCAGAACGCTCCCCCGACCTTGATGATGGCGCTCACCGATGGCGATGTCCTCGCGGGTGTGCTGGACGAAGATGGAGCGGTGCGGCCGGGTGGCGGGACGGGCCAGCACGTAGCCGCGGTTGGTGGCGCGGATGGGGTGGCCCTCGGCGCGCGCAGGAGGGCGACGTCGCCGACGATGACCTGGCGCGAGACGCCCAGGCTGCGCGCCCAGGCGGGTGGCGGCCAGCCTGCGCGTGGCCGCGAGGCGGTCGAGGATCTCCTGACGGCGTATCCCGGCGTCCATGGGCGGTCCTTTCTTCTCGGGGCCCTCCAGGCTCGTGGTGCGGCCGCCCTGCGGTGGCCAGCGCGGGGACCGTGGCGGTAAGCCTATGCGCGGTGAGGGGGCTGCGGGGAGGGCGAGCGGCGGAGCCTGTGCGGCGGTGACTGGCGCCTTGCGGTTGGCGGGCTGAGGGCTGGTGGGCTGGCGGCTGCTGGTTGGTGGGCTGGCGGCGGTGGCGACACGCGGAAGGCGGGTGTGACGCAACCGAGATTTGCCGGACTTGTCCCCAGGGTGGGGGCCGGTGTGCTCCGAGCGGGACGGCGGTGCTGTGGTTAAGGGGCCCCTTTCGTGTCACACCCGCAGGACCATGGTTCTGTGGATCGGAGCAGGGAGCTCCCGGGACGGCGCCTCGAGGCGCGCGGGGCGACTATCCACGGTCCCCTCCACAAGCGGTCCCGGAGCTATCCACAGGCGAGGAGGTCATTGTGCACAGGTCGGCGCCAGACACAGCATGTTGGGGTGGTGGACCCGGTGGACCCCTAGGGGTAGTGTCTTGTCTCGCGGGGCCGCCATGGCCTTCCGCGAATGACAGATGTGTGGTTACACGCGCGATCCCCTGCGGGGTGATACGTCCGGCTCGCCACCGGAACCCGAGGAAGTGACCGATATGGCGATCACCGTCTACTCCAAGCCCAACTGCGTGCAGTGCAACGCCACCTACCGCGCTCTGGACAAGGCGGGACTCCGCTACGAGACGGTCGACATCTCTCTCGACGTTGAGGCTCTCGAGCAGGTCAGGGCCCTCGGCTACACGGTGCCCTTCGCGGTCCTGGCCATCACCTACCTGGCCTCCAACACGGTGGGCTCGATCGTGCCCTCCCCCGGCGGTATCGGGCCGGTCGAGCTCGCCCCTGACCGCCGGGCTCGTCGCCGCCGGCGTCCCCTACGGGTGGCGCTGTCCACGGCGATCGTCACCGCCTGGTGACCTTCTGGATCCCGATCCCGGTGGGCTGGCTCAGCCTCCAGCGCCTCCAGAAGGTCGGAGATCTCTAGAACCCGTCTCCGAGCCCACTACACCCGCCCCGCCCGTGTCTCAGACGTGAAGAGACGCGGGCGGGGCGGGTTCGTGTCGAGGCCCGACGGCGGGCCGAGGGCCCGGATCGCCGTCCGACCAGCGGCTGCAGCAGCATCAGTCGGCCCAGAGATCCGGATGAGCGTGTCAGCAGGACGACTGAGACGGCGGCCCCACGCCACCCCCATCCCGCACCGCCTCCCCAACCAGCCGTCAGATATCAGTCGACCGACCCGACCGTTTCACCGATTTGGGACGCCGCGAACAGGAGTTTCATTTCAGTCATCCGATCCGGAGGCACACCGAGCCTCACATGACATCCAAGAGGACGGACAACCACAACCCGGGGAACTCACCCCCGCCACACCGAATAGCGACGTTCGTATCCAAATGAAAACACCGTGCCCGATGCCCTAAGCAGTTGGCCCCCGCGCTTACCAACCTCGGCTTGAGATCCTTACAACCCAATGGTGACTCAAGCCGCCGAACATGCCGTGTTCTGGCTACTAACCGAATTCCTGTCCTTGACGACTTCTTCTCCCAACCCGACCACATCCGTGGTCACCTCCCACTGAAAGGAACCACATCATGCGTCTTGCTCTCACCGTCGTCGGAGTCGTCGCCGGCATCATCATCGCCGCCATCGCACTCATCCAGCTGAGCGGATCGCTTCAGATCGCGCTGACAGGGCTCGGTGGAGGCCTGAGCATCGGCTCCATCTGGACCTTCGTTCGAGGAAACAAGCAGATCACCAGCCGATGAAGTGCCCAGCCGTCTTCCTCACTGGTACCGACACAGCCGGGATCTCACTGTATGGACGTGAGATCCCGGCTGTGCCCGTTCAGGTGGAGAGCCGTCGCCTGGAGGACAGGGTTCTCACCCTCTCCGTGGAGGTCCTCATGGGCACCTGCAAGAACCTGCTTCATACCTTCACCCCAGTCCCGACCGAGACCAATCCGTTGCTTCCGACCGCAGCCCACTACTCGGCCAATCGGACTAACCATTCGGATGAGCCCCAAGCACGCGATCAGGCGATCCAGAAGCAGTCTGATTCCTGTGAAGTAGTGACGTCACGGCAACTGCCTCCCCGGCACCGCACTGCGTGAAATCCCCTGCACCACCCCCCACTCATCTGACCCACCGCGACCCCCTCGGCCCCACGCGACCCGAGCGGCCCGGAGCAGGTCTCAGTCGCCGTAAGGAGAACACACCATGAACCTGAAGCCACTCCTGAGATCAGCCATCTCACCAAGCGCTACCGGTCCACCACTGCGGTGGACAACGTCACCTTCAGCATTGAGCCCGGACGGTCTCTTGGGCTCCTCGGCTCAACGGCGCCGGCAAGACCACGACGCTGCGAGCCGTCCACGGCCTTCTTCGCCCCACGTCGGGCAGCGTCTCCGTGTTCGGCCACGCGCCCTGGCCATTCCGATGCGGCCCACCACATCGGCTTCGCATTCGACAACACCGGGCTGCCCACCAGCCACACGGTCCACAACCACCTCGTCAACCACCGGCTCGCGGCCGGCCTGTCACGCGACGAGATGGACAGCATCGTCGACGAGTTCGATCTCGATCCTCTGATGCGTCGCCGGATCAAGGACCTGTCCACGGGCGAGCGCAAGCGGGTCAACCTGGCCACCGCCGCTGGCAGAGCGGCCCGCAGGCTCCTCGTTCTGGACGAGGCCGACCAACGGTCTGGACATCGAGGGCGCCCACTGGCTGCGCCGCGTGCTCCAGCAGCACATCGACTCAGGCGGCGCCCTGCTCATCTCGAGCCACATTCTCGCCGAGGTCGAGCGCATGGTCGACAGCATCGTCGTCATCAAGCGCCGCTGCCTCTTCAACGGCTCCCTCGACGAGCTGCGCCACCACGGTGGCCCCACGCTCGAGGACGCCTACCTCAACCTTGTCTCTTCCACCACCTCCAGGAGCCGTGCAGCATGACCACCAACGTCCTTTCCTCCGCGCAGACCGTCACCTCCGGTCGGGCCCTGGCCACGCCGGCCCCCAGCCCCAGCGGCTTGCCCGTGTTCCGCTCCTTGTGGGCTCCTGACTCGCCGAGGGCTCACCGAGGCCTCCCTGAAAGTGGTTCCTCGTGATCGGGATCGCTCTGAGCAGCTTCGCCACGATCTTCGATGCCAGCAAGTTCCTCAGCGAGATCGACCTGTCCAACCAGGCCGCCGTCGACTCCGTGGCCCTGCGACTCATTCGCATCGGATTCTCCGTCCTGCTGGTGTCCACTCTGTGAGGAGCCACCCAGGTGACGACCGAGTTCCGCGACGCCACTGTGGCGGCCCGAGTCACCCAGCACCGCGGCGTCGGCAGGCTCGTTGCCGGCCACGCCCTGGCCTCCTTGCCGGCCGGCCTGCTCTTCGGCCTCATCGGGGCCCTGAGAACCCACCATTCCCACCTTTCGTGATCTTCCACCAGCGTGACCTGAGCATCACGATGAACGAGGATCTCGTCAGCACCGTCGTCGGCATCATCGCCGTCAGCGCCCTGGCCGCCCCGTGGGGGACCTGCTTCGGCTGGCTGCTGCGCCGCACGCTGCCGGTCATCCTCCTCCTGGTCGCCTGGACCACCTACATCGAGCCGGCCATCGTGCGCGCCCTGCCCAACGACCTGGGCCAGTACCTGCCCGGCGGCCTCCAGCTCACGCTCATCAAGGACGCCACGGCCGTCGGCGACATGTCGGCTCCGCTGGCCGCGGGACTCCTCGTGGCCTGGACGGTCGGTCTGTCCATCATCGCCACCGCAGTGACGAAGATGGGTGATCTACGTGCCTGAGCAGGATGTGCTCTCTCGCCCCCGAGGAGCTCTCCGGCTGCACCGAGACGTCGCCGTCGTCCGCCTCTCAGCCAGCACTGCGATGAGGCACAGTGCCATCGCCTCATCAAATTCCCAGAGCCACACCAGCTCATATGGGGCGCCGCATTCGGAGCGAATTGTATTGCCACAGCCGCACGGGAGGCATGTCAGATCGTGGACCTTTTCACGATCATGCGAGAAGCCCTTGGTCGTCCCGACCGGCCCGAGCACCTGCGCAGCGACACGGACCGCGCAACCTAGTGGGGAGCCCTGGGAAACATCACCGCCTTTCGGACCTGGCTGACAAAGATCAGTACAGCAGAACAGGCTGTGTCCTTGACAACGACGAATTGCGCGGAGACGAATTGCGCGGAGATGGAGTGGAAGAGCCTCGTGGAGTCAACCCACTTCACCGACCTGACACCGACACTCCCCCAGCGGATCCGCCAGGGCGGCTGGCATGCCGGGCGTGCGGAGAACCCGGCGCTCACGCCCCTGGTGACGGATGAGAGCGCACTGGGGCAGGAGCTCGTGACACCTGACACTCACCCCATCCCTCACCCCATTCTTTGAGGTTTCCGCCACCTTGATTTCTTCGTTACCTCCACCAACAATAAATATGTGCTCCGAGGGAATAAGACTGATAGGAACATCAGACAAACGCGGCTTTCATGGCTGTCCTCGGAGGCCTGGCAGTACGCATCAGCCAAGCCCTGGCTGTACATCGCGGTAGCGGCGGTCTTCGGGACGGCGAACCTCATCCTCATGCTGACTCTGCGGGACTCGGTCATTCCGGAGCGGATCGTCTTCCTGACGCTGGCACTCGTGACAACGATGGTGACGCCCCTGCGCCCCCGCCTCGGATCGATCGGCTACCCTCATCGTGTGGATAGCACTCGGCTTCGCCCCTGTCGCTAAGACCGGCGACCCTGGCCATCACCGACGCCGTCTCCGCCTTCCTCATGGGCCGCTTTCTCCCCCTGAGGCTCGCTGTCCCCCTGGCCCTCACCCCATCCGTCATCACACTGCTAACCACCTGGGACGGCGCGTATTTCGCTTCAATGCTGTTCAACATCGCTATTTCGCTTCCAGCAGGACTCCTGGTCCGCGTCACCGTGAACTCCTGGCGCAGCGAGGTCTCCGCGGTGTCCGGGCAGCTGGAGGCCATCCGCAACGAGGTGGCCCGGGAGATGCACGATCTCGTCGCCTACTCCATGTCCCAGACGGCCCTACGGGCCAAGCTGGCCGCCAGCAAGGAGCTCTCCCCCGACCGTGCTCGCGAGGAGTTCGCCGCCATCGAGGCCACCGCCGCTGACGCGCTCCACGAGCTCCGCCTCATTCTGCGCGCCCTGCGCCGCAACGACAGCGACGACGACAGCGCCGAGGGCGGACTGGGCACGGTGACCACGGATCTGGAGGGCGCCGTGCGGGCCATCGTCGACGACCTCTCCGCCTCCGGGTTCTCCGTCACCTTCCAGTGCACCGCCACGGCGCCTTGCAGCCGTCTCCAGGCCACCACCCTGTCCCGGGTCTGCCGTGAGATGGGGGCCAACGTCCTGCGCCATGGCGACCCGCGCCGCCCGGTGACCGCCTCCCTCATCCAGAGCGAGAGCAAGGTGCACCTGGTGATGACCAACGGGGTTTCCACGACCCACGACCTGCCCTCATCCGGCGCCGGAATCCTTGGCATGCGCGAACGCGTCACCGCTATCGGAGGCACTCTGGAGACCTTTGGAGGAGAATATGACCTGGATGGTCTCCGCCACCGTGCCCTCCCCTGCCGACCACGAGCCCCGCCCCCTTGGAGGAACTGCCATGATCCGCATCGGTATCGCCGACGACGACCCCTTGGTACGCCGCACCCTGGCCCAGCTGCTCTCCACCGAGGAGGGCATCTCCGTGGCCTGGACGGCTCAGGACGGCCAGGAGGCGCTGGACCTGATCCACTCGACCGAGACGGAGCCGGTCCAGGCCGTCCTCCTCGACGTCCAGATGCCCCGGCTCGACGGCCTCACCCTGGCGAAGACCCTCCATGAGGAGAACCCCGAACTGGCCATCATCATCCTGAGCACGCTCATCGCCGACTCGATCTCGAACGAGGCCTTCGCCGCCGGTGTCCGCGGCTTCGTGGCTAAGGAGGACGACGTCGACGCCCTGGCCGGCGCCATCAAGCAGGCGGTGGCGGGCAACATCGTCCTCACCCCTAAGTCCTCGGCAGTGCTCAGCGAGCGCCTTCAACCCACCTCGCCCGGCTCCGGGGAGCACCACCCGCCCTCCTTCAGCAGAAAAGAGGCCTCCCCTCCCCTTCGGTGTCACCCCTGTCCGCCCGTGAGCCTGGAGGTCCTGGCACTCATCAGCGAGGCCCTGACCAACAAGCAGATCGCCAACCGGCTGAACCTGAGCGAGGCCACCATCAAGTCGCACGTGTCCGCCATCATCGCCAAAAGCTCGGCGTCCCCGGACCGGGTCGGAGCCGCCGTCTTCGCCATGCAGCACGGCCTGGTCGGTGAGCGACGCATCGGACTCCGACGAACCGGTGAGGCCGAGTATCCCCTCAGCCCTCCTCGAGGCGACGTCTCCACCCATCGACTGAGTCGAGGAGCCGACGATTCCCCCGCTGGAGCAGGCGAGGCTAGAGCCATCATCAACCACTGCTTCTGAAAGGCCCCTCGTCTTGTTCACCTTCTCCTTCTCCTCCTTCGCCGCACTGCTTCCCTTCAAGATTGTGGGCGAGAAGAAACCCCACTGGTTTTAAAGACTCAGCGGCGGCCCTGACCCCAACGCGGGTGAGGGCCGCCCTGTCCTATCCCCTCCTTCGGCCCACTGACCTGATCGGAGGATCCCCTCGCGATACGCATGCCGATGAAATAAGGGAAAGAGCCCCAGGCATTCGACCCGCACTGAGCACCCCGGCAGCACCGCGACACCCCCAGGAGGTGACCGATGACCGACTCCCCCAACCCCTCCACGCCTCAACCGCTCCTGAGCGCCTCCTCATACTGCGCACTGATCGCCGCCGACACGGCCGAGGCGGCAACCCTCCCGCCGGCTCATCGCCGACTCCCAGGGCGCGACCCTCGCCATCGACACCTCCCCTCAGGACGCCGTCGAGCCCGCGCACGGACCCCGCCTCCCCGCAGGCGCCCGCGGCGCAGGTCTCCCCATCGAGACGGCGAGCCGCGACTGGCTACTCAGTACCGACGACTCCTCCCACGGCCTCGCTGACGGCGTCACCAGCATTCTGCTGCCGGCCGGCACGATCACCGAGCCGGCGGACACGGAGCGTGAACAGCTCATCGAGCACGCGGCCGACCTCCTTCCCCCCGATGGTCAGCTGATCGTCTCCGCCCAGCACGTCGTCGGCGACGAATTACTGTCGGAGACCTGGCGGCTTCCCGATGGCTGCCTCATCACGGAGAACGCCGACCCGGCATCCGGACTGCGGACCGTCACCATGCGGCAGGCCGGGCACTGGTCCACCCTCACCCTTCACCTCGTGACTCCCGCCTGGCTCGCCGAGGCCATCAAACGTCACAGCATGCGCTTGACCTTTCAGTACTCCGAGCCGCACCCCATTCTCACCCGGCACCGGATAGTCATCGTCCGCTCCGTGAAAACCGCCTGACACGCCCTCTCACCGGCATAGGCTTGCTCCCGCACGCATTCATCCGCAGTCAAGCTCTCGATTCTCAATCATTTCACACAACCGACAGACTCACCGGAGGCAGCATGCTCGTCCACTCCTCCTCTTCCCCCACACCCCGGACAGCGCTGCATGAAACAGCCCGGGCCAGTCGGAGGCGTCGTCGCTGCCTCATCCGGCTGAGCACCCTGGCCTCTGTCGCAGCCCTGGCCTGGACCATCGGCGGCGGCTCACCCGCCCACTCCGCCCCCAGGGAACACCTACGTGGCCCTGGGCGACCTCTACGCCTCCCGGAGTCAGGGGCACCGCCCCTACGCCAGTGGCACGGATGTCCAAGGCGGTAACGGGTGCAAACGGGCCGCGGGCGCCTACGCCCACCAAGTGGCCGGCCAGACCGGCAAGACACTCGACTTCGGCGCCTGCTCAGGAGCCCGGATCCCCGACTTCTACAACCCCAGGACCTCCTGGAACGAGCCCGCCCAGCTCGACCACCTGAACTCCTCCACGAGCCTGGTCACCTTCTCCATCGGTGGCAACGACGCCGGCTTCTCCACGATCCTCACCAAGTGCATCACCGCCGCCCCCTTCACCACCTGCTCCGGCAACAAGGAGGTCTCCGAGCAGGTTGACGGCGCCATCAGCGCCCTGGCCGGCAAGACCACGCGCGCGGGCATCACCAGCTATGACACGCTCGTGGCCGACATCGCCTCCCGCGCCCCGGGCGCAACCGTCGTCGCCGTCGGCTACCCGCGCATGTTCACCCCGCAGGGAGCCGGTCAGGTCCTCCCGGTACCGGGGCGCTGCGAAGGCGTCACCAAGGTGGATCAGCGCTGGATCAACGCCAAGACCAACGAGATCAACGCCGCCGCCAAGGCCGCGGCCCAGCGCCACGGCTACCGGTTCGCCGACCCCTCCGGTTCCTTCGCCGGTCACGAGCTGTGCGGCAAGCAGTCCTCCTGGTTCGACGGTCTCATCAACGACGGACGCTTCCACCCCAACGCCGCCGGCCACAAAGCCATCGCCGGCTCCGTCATGGGCGTCCTGAAGGAGCAGCCGGCCGCCGCGCAGGAGCTGCCCGCCGCCGCGCAGGAGCTGCCCGCCGCCGCGCAGGCGCAGGTGGACAACACGCGCCCCGCCGGTTCCTTCACCCTTGCCCGCAATGGTGACCAGCTGGCCCTGGACGCCTCGGCCTCCACCGACTCCGACGGCACGATCACAAACATCGACTGGTACATCCAGCGCGCTGGCGGCTCCGAGGGGATCCTCACCGGGGCCCAGGCCACCGCCACCGTGCCCGCCGATGAGCAGGTCTCCGTCACCGCTGTCATCACTGACAACCAGGGCAAGGAGGACTTCACCACCCAGATCGCCCCCGCCGCCTGAGCCGCCACGCGTTCCTCCCGGCAGGTCGCCCCTGCGCAGCCCCGGTCGTCGAACGCACACCCTCAGTGACGTGAGCGGGCGGGCCGAGTGCACCTCGGCCCGCCCGCTGACTCGTTGGCGACGCGCCTACTCGTTGCCGTGGCAGGTCAGGCCCTTCTTGGGCATGGTGCCGGAGATCAGGTAGGCGTCGACGGCGTCGTTGACGCAGGAGGCGTCGCCGCCGTAGGCGGTGTGCCCATTGCCCTCCCAGGTCAGCAGCTGGCCGGAGTCGAGCTGCTCGGCCAGGGACTTCGACCAGGCGTACGGGGTGGCCGGGTCCCCGGTGGTTCCCACCACGAGGATCGGCGCCGCCCCGCGGGCATGGATCTGCGTGGGCTTGCGGGTCCCGTTGTGCCCCCACACGCTGCACACCAGGTCCATGCCGACCGCGGTGTTCCCGAAGATCGGGGCCTCTCGCTGGGCCTGCTCGTACTGCGCGGCCCAGGTCGTCTTGTCGCCCTCCACCGGGTAGTCCAGGCAGGTGACGGCCTGGAAGGCCCCGCCGCCGTCATCCTTCGAGGAGGTGTCCTGCTCCTCGGAGGCCACGAAGGCTGAGCCGTCGCGGTGGTTGATGGCCTGGTCGAGGGCCTTGTTCAGGGGCTCCCAGTTCTGCTCGGTGGTGTAGAGGTACTCGCTCAGGGCGGTGACAATGTCCGCGCCGGTCACGGTGCGGTTCGGGTCACCGGTCGCCAGGGGCGTGCTGTTGGCGGAGGTGATGAGGTCGCGGATCTGCTGGACTCCGGCGTCGGTGCCCCCGCTCAGCGGGCAGCCGGTGGAGTTCTGGCAGTAGTCCACGTAGGTGCGCAGCGCCTGCTCGAAGCCCTTGGCCTGCCCCAGTCCCTGCTCAGCGAGGGACAGGGAGGGGTCGATGGCGCCGTCGAGCACCATGCGCCCCGTGTTGCCGGGGAAGGTCTCGGCGTAGACGGTGGCGAGGTAGGTGCCGTAGGAGAAGCCCAGGTAGTTCAGCTTCTCCTGGCCGGCCAGCGCCCGCAGGATGTCGAGGTCCCGGGCTGCGGAGACGGTGTCGACGTGGTCGAGCAGGGCGGCGGGCTCGGTGTTGGCGGCGCACTGCTCGGTCAGCTCCTGGAAGGACTGCCGGGTCGACTCCGCCCACTCCTCGTAGGAGTCGCCGCCCGAAGCGGCCTCGGCGGAGGCCTCCCGGGAGGGCTCAGTGCCTGCCGACGGCGTGCCCGAGGCCGACGGCGAGGCCGTGGCCCCAGCCGAGGCGGAGGGCTCAGCGGTGCCGGAGGATGAGTCGTCGTCGCTGGAGCAGGTGATGGCCGTGGAGGAGCCGACCCCGCGCGGGTCGAAACCGATGATGTCGTAGGCCCTGAGCAGATCGGGGCTGAAGGCGTTGCCCGCCCGCTCGGCGAAGGAGACCCCGGAGTCGCCGGGGCCACCGGGGTTGATGAACAGAGCGCCCTGGGCGTGGCCGCCGGTGGCGGCGCGCTTCTTCACGGCGATCGAGATGGTCTCGCCCTTGGGGTTGGCGTAGTCCAGGGGGACGGTGATGACGGCGCAGCTGAAGGTGGCCGTGTCGGTCTCCTCGGAGGAGCCGGCCGTCCCGGTCGCGTCGGTCGCGCTCTCCGAGCTCGGGGTGGCGGTTGCCTGCGCCGAGGCCGTGGCGGCCGTCGTGGATGCGCTCGCCTGGGCGGTCTTCTCCGAGGCCTTCTCCACGCCGTCGGTGGCGGCGCAGGGGTACCAGGTGACGGCCTGGCGGTAGAAGGACTCCAGGCCGGAGGGAATCGGGCCCGCGACGGTGGCCGAGCCGCCCGCTGCGGCGGACAGTCCCGTCCCGCAGGCGCTCAGGCATCCGCCGACGAGGACCGCCAGGGCACTGATACCCGTACGACGACGGCGCGGTGACCCGCCTGTCATCGAGGACTGCGCGGACGTCTGCGCCGCGCTGGCGCGCCCTGGATCGACCGGACGCCGCCTTAGTGTTCTTGTCATGCGCGGCATCTTACGAAGGCCACCTGTGTCCCCCATATGCCCGGCGTGTTCGTCGAGTAAGTCACGCGGTCGTACCCTGAACCCATACCGCGCGGCATGACCCACGGCCGCGCGGGAGCACGATCACGAGGCGAACAGGTGCGAGACCTCTCGCTTCTGGCGCCGTCCGGGGACGGTCAGGGCCAGGTGGATCGCGACGGCGAGCATCACCGCGGCCCCCACCCCCAGGCTGACGCCGAGCCCCGCATCCGTGGCGGAGCGGACCAGCGGTGCCAGGTGGGAGCGCATCCCTGCCGGCGTGGCGGTGGGCCAGCCGTCCAGGGCCCGCAGCCCCTTGCCGGAGGCCACCAGGGAGATGAGACGCTCCCGATCCGCAGCCCGCCCCAGGACACCGATCTGCGGGGCCGTCGTCATCACGCTCCGGATGACGCGCTCATAGCTCACACCCATGACCGCGACCCCCATGACGATGCCGAGCTGCCGGGCGGAGGCGGAGAATCCTGAGGTCATCCCCGCGGTGTCCTCATCGGCCGAGGAGACCGCCAGCTGGTTGACGATCGTCCCGGTGGCCCCGGTGGCGGCCCCCGCCAGGACGAGCCCGGGAATGAGGACCAGCCAGGTACTCGATCCGCGTAGGAGCATGAGCAGGCAGGAGCCGATGACGCCGCCCAGCACGATTCCCAGCAGGCTCGCCCTGGCTCCGTGGCGTCTGACCGCTCCCCCGCAGGTGGCGGCCACGATGAGGGCGGAGGCGCTGAAGGGCAGGAAGCACAGTCCGGTCTGGGCGGGGGTGAGCCGGTAGATGTTCTGCGCGTACAGGGACAGGAAGGCCATCGGGCCGATGAGGGCCGCCTGGATGACGAAGCCGACCAGGACGCTGCCGGCGTAGGTGGGTTCGGTGAGGATCGAGACGTCGACCATGGGGCTGGCCGATCGTCTCTCGACGAGGCAGAACGCGGCGAGCAGCACCGCCGAGCCGGCCAGCAGGGAGACGATCACGGGCGAGGCCCATCCCCACGTGTTGCCCTGGAGGAGCGCCAGTGTGAGCGCCCCCGTCATGGCGACGCACAGCACCGTGCCCGGCCAGTCGACCTTCCTGGATGTCGCCTTGCCCGTAGCGCCGCCCCGGTCCGCGCCGACCTCGGGAACCCAACGCGATCCGAGCCAGACCGCCAGGCCCACCGGGACGTTGACCCAGAAGATCGAGCGCCAGCCCGCCATCAGCACGAGCCCTCCGCCAAGGAGCGGGCCCAGGGCGATCGCCGCACCGGAGACCGCGCCGTAGACACCGATCGCCCGCGCCCGGGCGGGGCCGGCCTGGTAGCGGTCCGAGATCATGGGGACGCCGACGCCCAGGAAGATCGCTCCACCGACCCCCTGAATGAAGCGGCTCCAGTCCAGGACACCGACCGACGGTGCCAGCGCGCAGACCAGGGAGCCGGCCGTGAACAGGACAACGCCCCAGCGGAAGAGGCGCAGCCGCCCGACCGATCCGCTCAGCGTCGCCGCCGACATGAGGAGTGTCCCCAGCGGCAGGGTGTAGGCGTTGACGACCCACTGGAGCTCGCTCAGCGACGCCCCCAGCCCGGCCCCCATGTCAGGCAGCGCGACGGAGACGACCGTGACGTCCAGGACGTTCATGAAGCCGGCGGTGCAGATCAGCAGCAAGACGAGTGTCTGCCTCACATGGCGCACCTTTCGCGAGGGTTCCCGGGTGGTGGCACACGCCCCAGACCTAAACGACCGCCACACAGATTAACACCGGGGCGACCACCTGTGCGCAGCGCTCATCCGGCTGCACGACCGCGCGATCGTAGGGGTAGGTCGCGCGGTCGCACCCTTGAACCCTCGATCTCGAGGCATAAGGCACGACCGCGCGAAGGCGGGCGCCTGGCCCGCCGCAGAGAGCCTCAGGCCCCGACGTCGCGCAGGTGCCCCAGGACCTCGGCGTGGGCGGTCGGGGTGCCCACGAGGAGCGAGCCGGCGCGGCGCACGTCGAAGGGCGTCCCGTCCATCCGGGTCAGGACCGCGCCGATCTCGGCGCACAGCAGCGCACCGGCCGCGACGTCCCAGGGCTGTAGCCGCGGCTGGGCGTAGACGACCGCGCCGCCCGCGGCCACCTCCGCCATCTCCAGGGCGGCCGCCCCGTAGCAGCGCATGCCGCGCGAGGCCTCGATGGCCTGGCCGATGCCCGCGTCCTGCGTGAGCTGGTAGTGGGCGATGAGCATGCCCTCGCTCAAGGGCAGGTCCTCCACCCGCTCCAGGGCCCGCGGCGCCGCGTCGTCGGTGCCCGCCGCACCCGCCAGAAGCGGCTGCACCCATGCGCCCCGCCCGCGGATGGCCGTGTAGAGCCGGCCCGCCACGGGGTCGGCGAGGACGGCGAGCGTGGGCACGCCGTCGTCGACCAGCGCCAGGGAGATGGCCCAGTCGCGGTGGGTGGCCACGTAGTTGAGGGTCCCGTCGATGGGGTCGAGCACCCAGGCCCGCCCGCGGTAGGTCTCGAAGTCCTCGACACGGTGCGCCTCCTCACCGTGGATGGGGACGCCGGTGGCCTCCAGGTGGCCGGCGATGCGCTCCTCGACGCCGCGATCGACCTGGGTGACCAGGTCGTTGCGGTGGGCCTTGGCCTCGATGCGCAGCTCCTCACCCGGGTCCAGGGCGAAGGCGGCCGCCTGGCGGACCGCAGCCACCCCGCGGGCGAGCAGCTCCTCCAGGCAGGCCGACGACGTCGGCCCCTGTGAGGGTTCCGGTACCACTGCCCCGTCACCGGCGCTCACGACTGGGGCTCCTGCTGCCTGGCGAGTCGGCGGCTGTGGACGAACCAGGCCACCCCCAGCACCACCAGCCACAGGGGCGCGGCGCAGAAGACAGCGATGCGGGTGTCGTGGGCCAGGGTGAGGGTCCAGATGACGAAGGCGAAGAAGGCCAGGCTCAGCCAGGCCGTCACGCGCCCACCGGGCATCCGGAAGGCGCTGACCTCGTGCAGCTCGGGCCGCAGGCTGCGGAAGCGCAAGTAGCTCACAACGATGATGCACCACACGAGGATGAACAGGACGATGGCCACCGACGTCACCTTCGTGAAGGCCTCGATGATGGACTTGGAGGTGTAGAGCAGCGGGATCGAGGTGAGCAGGCTGGCGCAGGTGACGGCCAGGGACACTCCCGGCACCGAACGTGTCGTCAGCCTGCGGAAGATGTGGGGGGCGTTGTCCGCCCAGGACAGGCCGAAGAGCATCCGGGAGGTGGAGTAGACCCCGGAGTTGGTGGATGACGCCGCGGCCGTGAGCACCACGAAGTTGACGAGGCCGGCGGCCACGCCGAGCCCCGCCAGCGCGAACATGGCCACAAAGGGACTGTCCTCGGGGTTGATCTCCCGCCACGGCGTGACGGCCATGATGGCCGCGAGCGCCCCCAGATAGAACAGGACGATGCGCACCGGGATGGCGTTGATGGCCCGGGCAGGGTGACTTCCGGGTCCTTGGCCTCGGCGGCCGCGGTCCCCTACGAGCTCGGTGCCCACGAAGGCGAAGATGGCGATCTGGAAGGCCCCGAAGAACCCGCTCGCCCCCTTGGGGAAGAACCCACCGCTCCAGATGTTGGAGACCTGGGCGTGGGCGCCGTTAGGCGCCGTGAAGCCCATCACCACCATGACAATGCCGACCGCGACGAGCGCCATGATGGCCACGATCTTGATGATGGAGAACCAGAACTCGATCTCCCCGAAGGCCTTGACTGTGGCGAGGTTGAGGACGAACAGCAGGATCACGGTCACCACTGGCGTGATCCACCGCGGCAGATCCCGCCACCAGAACTCCATGTATCCAGTGATGACGATGACCTCGACCACGGCCGTCACCAACCAGCACACGTAGTAGGTCCAGCCCACGAAGAAGCCGGCCCACGGTCCGATGAGGTCGTGAGCGACGTCGGCGAAGGACTTATAGGACAAGTTGGACAGCAGCACCTCGCCCAGGGCCCGCATGACCAGGAAGAGGAAGAAGCCAATGACGGTGTAGACGAGGAACACACCCGGGCCGGCCAGGGAGATCGTCTTCCCCGACCCCATGAACAACCCGGTTCCGATCGCCCCACCGATGGCGATGAGCTGGACGTGGCGGTTGGTGAGGTGGCGCTGGAGCTGGGGCTCGGCGTCGTGGTCCACCATCTGGTCGAGGTCAGGCCGCTGAGGCGGCGAGGACTCGGCCGCCGAGGTGGAATCGGCGGGCGGCGGCGTGAGGGGCATCTCGTCTCCTGATCGTGGGTGACACCACGAGCCTAGCGCTACCAGGTTCATCCCCGATTCACACGGGTAGGCTCGGCGCCGTGAACCTCAAGGAGCAGATCCGCCACTCGATTCCGGCTGCGATCGTCGTCGTCATCGGCGCCTGGGTGATGATCTACTACTCGATCGTCCAGTGGGAGACGATGAAGCCGGTGCCCAGCTGGGACCTGGCGATCTTCTCCGAGCTGGCCAAGGCTCACGCCCACTTCCAGACCCCGATCGTGCCGGTCAAGGGTGACGGATACAACCTCCTGGGTGACCACTTCCACCCGATCCTCATTCTGCTGGGGCCGATCTGGAGGCTCTTCCCCACGCCCCTGAGCCTGCTCATCACCCAGGACCTGCTGCTGGCGTTCTCGGCCTGGCCGCTGACCCGCCTGGCCAGCCGCCTGACGAATCAGTGGGTGGCCGGCGGGCTGGGGCTCGTCTACGTCCTGTCCTGGGGATGCGGGGGCCGTGGCGGCACAGTTCCACGAGATCGCCTTCGCGATGCCGCTGCTGGCCTACGCCTCGGTGGCCTTCGTGGAGCGGCGCTGGGGGGCGGTGACGGCCTGGTCGGTGCCCCTGGTCCTGGTCAAGGAGGACATGGGGCTGACGGTGCTCATGATCGGAGTGGCCGTCATCCTCACCTCAGCAGTCCCGGCCTGGTACCGCACGTGCACGGTCATTCGGCCCGGTGGCCGAGGGGCCGACGGCCTCAACGCCGCTGGGGATGCTGCTGGGAACCCGCTGGAAGCGCGCCCAAGGACGATGCCGCCCGCAACCGGCGGCGGGGGCTGCGCCTGGGCGTGGGCATGATCGTCGGCGGGATCGCGGCCTTCCTCTTCGCGATCCAGGTGTTCCTTCCGGCCTTCAACATCAACGGGGTGTGGGACTACGGCCTGAGCTCACAGGACCAGCCCACCTCACCCGACGCCCTGACCCAGAAGGCCACGGTGGTCGTCATGCTGATCCTCACCAGCGGGAGTCATCGGGGTCACCTCGCCGTGGCTGCTCGTGGTGCTGCCGACGCTGGCGTGGCGGTTCCTGGGGTCGGTGGAGTTCTACTGGGTGTGGGATAACTGGCACTACAACGCCACCCTCATGCCCATCGCGCTGGGGGCGCTGCTCGACGTCGTCGCCCGGCGCCGGGCGCACGGCTCCCTACGTGGCCGACCGCCCCGTCAGGCAGGTGGGGGTCGATGGCCGAGCGGTTGTGGGGCGCTCCGCCCGAGCCGCCCTGGCCGCCGGGGAGGCAGGGGAGGCAGGCACCGCCGGCGAGTCCGACGTCGACGGCCCGCGCCGGCGCCCGACCGCCTTCCCCACCTGGCTCACGGTGCCGATGCGGCACCGCTTCGTGGTGGCCACGAGCATCCTCACCGCGGTGGCCACCGGGGTGCTGACCGCCCCCTACCTCCCGCTGTGGCAGGCCACCAACAAGAACTTCGACCCGCTCGCCGCCGAGGCCAAGCAGAGCGACGAGGCGAAGAGAACCGAGACGCATCGAGTGGCGGTCGCCCACGAGGTCATCGCCACGATCCCCGAGGGGGGGCCACGGTGGTCACCGACCTGTCGCTGCTGGCCTACCTGGTGCCCCGGGCCGAGGTCTCCTGGGCGGGCACGAGCGGCCCCGACAAGGAGTACATCGTCATGACCCCGACCAGCGCCAACCAGTGGGGCAGTAGTGATGCCGCCGCCTGGGGCAAGAAGCACTCCAAGCAGGGGGCCACCTACACCCTCATCTACAACAAGGACAACTACCAGATCGCCAAGCGCAATGGCTGAGGCAGTCCCCGGCGCCGGCGCCGGAACTCGCGGCGCCTCCGAGGCCGGGGGCGGTTCCCGCCGGGGGCCGTCGCCCACCCGGGGGCCGGGCGGGACTGAGCCGGCCCGGCCATGCCCCTCCCCACCGGCAGCCGGCTCCCCTCGGGAGCCGCGGGACTCCCCACGCAGCCGGGCGGGCCCCAGCCGTCCGCGTCCCTCGCCCCGTCCATGGCTGCGTCCCCTCTGCAGCCGTCCCCGCCAGCAGCCGGCTCCCCTCGGCAGCCGGGCGAACCCCGTCCGTGGCCGCCTCCCTGGCCCTGGTCGCCGCGGGCGGATGCGCGGGCACGCTGGTGCGCGCGGCCCTGGAGCGGGCCTGGCCCGCCTCCCCCGGGCACCTGCCGGTCACGACCCTGGCCCTCAACGTCGTCGGGGCCCCTGGCCCTGGGGCTGCTGCTCGGGGCGCTCGGCGAAGGCCGCCCCCGCCTGCGACTGGCCCTGGGCACGGGGGTGCTGGGCGGGCTGACGACGCACTCGACCTTCATCCTGGAGAGCCACCGGCTCCTGACCTCCAGCAGGGGACGGCGGCCACCCGATCCTCGGCGCCACCCTACCTGGTGGGGCTCGATGGTGGCCGGGCTGGTGGCGGCCGGGCTCGGGCTGTGGCTGGCCGGCCGTCTGCGCCACCCGGACAGCACGGGTCGCACGGGCAGTGTGGGCCGAGCGGGCCGAGTGGACCGAGCGGGCAGCGGCCGCCTCCCGGAGGCGTCATGAGCGGGGCCGCCGCCGGGCTGGGAACCTGGCTCACCGACTGGCTCCCCCTGGCGCTGGCCGGCGGGTGGGGGCGGCCTGCCGCTGGGGCGTGGACACCTGCGTCAGCCGCCTCAGCGGCCGAGTCGCCCGGGAGGCTGCGGCGGGAGGCCGGCAGCGGCGTCGTTCCGGGGTGCGGGCGCCCTGGATGTCACGGATGCTGCGGATGCCGTGGGGCACGGTCGTCGTCAACGTGACCGCCTGCCTCCTCATGGGCCTGCTCGTGGGCCGGGCGGCAGACCCGCCGCACTCCGGGACCTGGGCCGCCACCGCACTGACCGTCGTGGGGACCGGCTTCCTGGGCGGGTACTCGACCTTCTCCACGGCCTGCGTCGAGGGGGCGCGCCTGCTGCTGGCCGGACGGTGGGGGCCGGCCCTGGCGCACGCGACCCTCATGACGGCGGCGACGCTGGGCGCCGTCGGACTCGGGCTGGCTGCCGGCGCAGCCCTGCGTTAGAGCACCGCCCGGCCGGACCCCCGCCTCACTTCGACCAAAACTTCACAAACGACGCGGCTCCGGGTCGATTATGAAGATTCGGTCGAAGTGTGTGGGTCGGGGGATGGACGACGGCGCCTCCGGGGCCGATGATTTTCGGTGACCTTCGTGAGCGTGCCGTAAGCGGCTCGTGAGCGCCCCGTGAGGTTGGCGGGCCTGCCGAGATCGGCCTGAGACGGCTGTGACGAACTGTGCTCTCATCAGCCATATCAGGCGTATTGCGGGGCCTGTCTCCTCTGACAGACTCGCTGCCATGAGTGTTCAGCCGCCTTCTTCGACGCCGACGCAGACGCAGTCGAAGACCAACCGCGCCACGGTCATCACCCTCGTGGTCATCGCCGTCATCCTGGCCGTCCTCGCCGCAGTGCTGCTGCAGAACGTCGCCTCCCGCCGCCATCAAGCCGCCGCCGCCAGCCAGGCACCCGCCTCCTCCTCCGATTCGGCCGCCGCGGTCCCCGAGCCCGTACCGGCCCCGCCGGTCGCCGACCAGCAGACCCTGGAGCTCATCCACTCCGAGATCCACCGCGACCCGGCCGACGGTCAGGCCAAGGGCAAGGTCGACGCGCCGGTCGTCATGGTCATCTACTCCGACTTCGCCTGCCCCTTCTGCACCCAGTTCGCCCAGAATGTCGAGCCCGAGCTGAACAAGCTGGTGAAGGAGGGCACGCTGCGCATCGAGTGGCGCGACCTGGCCCAGATCAGCGAGACCTCGCCCCTGGCCGCCCAGGCCGGGCGAGCCGCCGCCAAGCAGGGCAAAGTTCTGGGAGTTCCACGACGCCGTCTACGCCGCCGCCGACCCCAAGGGCCACCCGGCCTACACCGAGGACTCCCTGGTCGACTTCGCCAAGAAGGCCGGGGTGGCGGACCCTGTCGAAGTTCCGCGCCGACATGACTGCCGCCGAGACCGTCAAGGCCGTCTCCGAGTCCACCCGAGCACGTCCACTCCATCGGCATTCAGGGAACCCCGTTCATGATCGTGGGTGAGACCTACATCAACGGGTACAAGGACGCCGACTACATGACGGCCGTCGTCAAGAGCCAGGCCGCCAAGGCCAAGGAGGCCAAGGGGAGCCAAAGGCGCTACCGGGACCGCGAGCCCGACGAGCCCCGGCGGCACCAGCATCGGCGCACTGACCGCCGCGCAGCGGAACGCCGACGGCGCCCTCGCGCCCGCACGCCCACCCACCCCGGAGCCTCTCCCCGACTCGCCCCATGGGCGGGCCGGGGGACGCTATTCTTCCACCACCTATCCCATTGATCGTCTGACGGGCAGCGACGCAAGCAGCGACATCAGCAACGGTCGTTTCACCAAGGAGCGCGAGCATGGCACTGAGCATCGGAGTGGATGTCGGCGGAACGAAGATCGCGGCCGGCGTCGTCGACGACGAGGGGAAGGTTCTTCAGACGATTCGGCGCGACTCCCCGCCGCCGACCGCCAGGCGATCATTGACACGATCACGACGGTGGCGCGTCGGCTGCGGGAGGACTTCCCCGACGTGGCCACCGTGGGCATCGGGGCGGCGGGCTTCGTGTCCTCCGACCGCAACACGATGGCGCACGGCACCAACCTGGACTGGACTGGGATGCGGATCGGCGACGTCGTCTCCGAGGGCGTGGGCCTGCCCGTCGTCGTGGAGAACGACGCCAATGCCTTCGGGTGGGCCGAGGCCCGCTTCGGGGCGGCCCGCGGCAAGCGCAACGCCCTCATCGTGGCCATCGGCACCGGCGTGGGCGGGGCCATCATCGTCGACGGACACCTCCTGCGCGGGGCGGCCGGATTCGGCGGGGAGATCGGGCACCTCAACGTCGTTCCCGGCGGGCGCCCCTGCGGGTGCGGCCTGCGCGGGTGCCTGGAGCGCTACAGCGCCGGCACGGCCCTGGGTGTCAACGCCTGGGAGCTGGCGCAGTTCCGCCCCGGCTACGCGGCGCGCATCATCGAGCTCTCCGGTGGCGACCCGGAGCACATCTCCGGCAAGGCCGTCACCGCGGCCGCCCGCGAGGGGGACCCGGCCGCCCTGGAGTGCTACGAGCAGCTCACCCACTGGCTGGGGGTGGGGCTGGCCGATATGTGCGCGCTGCTGGACCCCGAGGTCATCGTCATCGCCGGCGGCCTGGCCGAGGCCGGTGACATCCTGCTCGCCCCCACGCGCAAGGCCTTCGCCGAGAACCTCACGGCCGGCACCCACCGCCCCGCCATCCCGGTGGTCCTGGGCCGAGGGCGGTCAGGAGGCCGGGCTCGTCGGGGCCGCGGACCTGGCCCGCCAGCCCTGAGGGCCGCGGGGCGTCGGTCGAGGAGCCGTCCGGGAAGCCGGCCGACCGCGCCGAGGACTGGAGCCGGAGGGCTCCGGCGCACACCGGCCGGGCCGGAGGCCACGTCATCGAGAACGTACTTTCTGCACGGGACTGCGTTCTCCTCCAGATGACTGGGGACGGACCTCAGTGATCTGGAGGAGAAGTACGTCTCCGGGGCGAAAACGCAGTCGCCGATTCCCTGAGCGCCAGGCTCGCCCTGCGGCCATCAGTGCGCCGGGGCGCAGGCCTGAGCTCAGTCCTTGTGGCCCGGCTCGAGTCCGCGGGCGCGGAGACCCCGACGTCGTCGCCGTCCCCACCGACGCTGGGGCGCGTGGCCGACTTGCCTGCCTTCTCACGCTCCTTGATGACCTCAGCGCGCTTCTCGACGACGGCCCGGCCGTAGTCGGGGTCGGCCTCACCGACGCCGTCGCCGTCGAGGTCGAGCTCGTCGAGCACGCCCTGGTCGAGCTCATCGGGGTCGCGCACGGGCGAGTCGCCGGCGGACAGGAAGATCCCCACCCAGCGCGAGCGCGGGTCGGAGTCGATGAGGAGGGCCTTTGACGAACAGGGTCAGCGGCACCGCCAGGATCGTCCCCAACGCACCGGTGACGGTGGACCAGAACAGCAGGCACAGGAAGGTCGTCGTCGTGTTGAGCCCCACCGCGTCCCCAGTGAACTTGGGCTGGATGAGGGACTGGATGACGAAGTTGGCCGCCGTGTAGGACAGCACCACCCACAGCGCCGTCCAGGGGCCGGAGTCCACCAGCCCCAGGATCGCCGGCGGCACCACGCCCAGGACGAAGCCGATATTCGGGATGTAGTTGGTGATGAAGGAGACCACGCCCCAGGTGATGGCCATCGGCACGTTCAGGTACCACAGGGTGACCGCGTTGATGACGGCCACGATGAGACCGAAGACCGTTGAGACCATCCAGTAGGAGCGCACCGCCTCACAGAAGGACACCAGGGCGGAGGCCATGCCCGGCTTGAGGACACCCAGGGCCGCGGTGCGGATCTCGATCTTGGCGGTGTCGAACATAAGGAAGACGACCACCATCGACATGACGCCCATCATCGCGCTGGCCGAGGTCAGCTGCCCCAGGACCGACTGAGCCACCATGACGAGCTGGGAGGTGTCCAGGACGTTGGTGACCTGTTTGAGCACCGCGGACTGGTCGACCCCCATGCCGTTGAGCTGGGTCTCGACCTGCTTCCAGATCGCCTGGAACTTGGGGGCGTACTGCGGCAGGGTGTCGACGAGCTGGGCGACGGCGACGGCCAGGGCCGCGAACAGCAGGACGACGAAGGCGAAGATGAGCAGGATCGCCGCCGTCGCCGCGAGCACGCGCGGCACCCGGTGGCGCGTCATCCAGGACACCAGCGGCCGGACCGTCACCACGAGGGTGAGGGCGAAGAAGGCCGGGGCGAAGAGGTCTTGGATGAGGTAGGCCCCACCGCGCCAATGGTCAGTGCCGCCAGGAGATAGGCGATGGTTTCCCCCTGCGTGCGTTCCCCGGGGAAGGGAACGGCGGCCTTCCGAACTTTTTCCGACACAGCTGCCATGGGCGCATCCTCCCACGGACGGGCGGCGCACTGCGCCCCGACGGGCCTGTGCGCGCCGTGGGAGTTCTCCCCTTTCCGCGGTCACGGTGGTGGCGCGGCAGTGGCGCGACGGCGCGGCAACGCCGTGGCGACAGCGCTCGGCGGCAGTCCGGCGGAAGTCCGGCGTCCGGGTGGCACGTCAGCCGCCTGCTCCCCCGCCTCAGCCCACCGGCAGGACCTCGGCCAGCCAGGTGTCGACGGCGCGGTAGAAGGCCTGCGGGTCGCTGCGACGCACCTGGTGGCCGGCCCCGGGCACGAGGACCGGGGTGATGCGGGGGTTGCGGGCGGCGGCGGCCAGGCCCTCGCTGCCCACGCGGGCGCTGCCGGGCCGGTCGCCGGTGAGCAGCAGGGCGGGGACCTCGAGGGCGGCCATGGCCTCGTCCCAGGGGACCTCGGGGCGACGACGCCGGAGAGCAGCAGGCCCGGTCGGTGCGCTGGGAGGCCCATACACCCGGGAGGGCCTCGGCGTCGGGCATGGTCTCCAGGGCGCGGCCGACGGCGGCCGGCAGGTCCGCGACCTCGGCGGCGCGGGCCTGCCTCGGGCGGCGCCGCGGGCCAGGAGCCTCGCGCGGGCTGCGGGTGCCGAAGCGGGCCGGGTCCTCCAGAACGACGCCGCAGAGCAGGTCGGGGCGGCGGACGGCAGCCACCATGGCGGTGGCTGCACCCATCAGTGGCCGATGACCACTGGGGCGGGCGGCGTCGGCAGGCCCAGGGCGGCCCGGCCGCGCGAGGCTGCCTCCAACTCCTCCAGGACGGCGATGAGGTCCTCCACAAGGACCTCCCCGGCCCGCTCGAGCTGGGCCGGCTCCCAGCGCGGGGATAGGCCGTGCCCGCGGGCGTCGGCCGCTACGACCCGGTAGCCGCGGCCCACCCAGTGGTCGATGGCCTCGGCCAGGGAGACCGCGGAGCCGGTGATGCCGTGGAGTAGGACCAGGGTGGGGGCGTCGTCGGGCCCCGCGATGATGCGCGCCAGTGAAGTCATGGCCCCATCCTGCCTCGTGACCGCCCCGTAGGCTGAGCCCATGAGCGAGACGAGCCAGCAGAGCACGCCGAGGATGAACGTCGAGTCCTTCAACCTGGACCACACCAGGTGGCCGCGCCCCTACGTGCGCGTGGCCGACCGCAAGGAGCTGCCCGGCGGGGACGTGCTCGTCAAGTACGACGTGCGGTTCTGCCAGCCCAACCACGAGCACCGGAGATGGAGGCCGTGCACTCCATCGAGCACCTGAGCGCCGAGCTCATGCGCAACCACACCGACCGGCTCATCGACTTCTCCCCCATGGGCTGCCAGACCGGCTTCTACGCCCTCATGCTGGGGGTGGGGACCGAGGAGTTCCTGCCACTGCTGGAGGCGACCTTCCGCGACATCCTCACTGCTCAGGAGGTGCCGGCGGCCAACGAGGTCCAGTGCGGCTGGGGGGCGAACCACTCGCTGGCCGCCGCCCAGGAGGCGGTGCGCGACTTCCTCGCCGCCCGCGAGGAGTGGACGCGGGTCATGGCCTGACGCAGCCGCGCGGCCCTGTGCCGCCCGGCCGGGGACACTCTCTCAGTCGGGGACATTCCCTCCCGGCCGAGGGCAACCTGCGCGTGCGGGGACACTCTCTCTCAGTCGGGGACAACCTGCGCGTGCGGGGACAGGATTGCTGTCCCCGACGGCGTCGAACGCCCCCGCCCGGAAGGACACGCACCCGGCCGCGCGGAATGTCCCCGCCGGCGAGACGCAGAGCCGGCACAACCAAGCGCCACCGAGACCAGGAACCACCGAGACCAGGAACCGCGGAGAGGACAGTCCTCACAGTCTGGCAACACCGGGCCTGGCACAGTCATGGGACGAGACGGCGCACCGGCTCAGGGCTCCGACGTCGGGACCGGTCCAACACCGACACCAACCGCATCCCGAATCGCACTCAGCCCCCACTCACCCAGTGCCCGCGCCGCGAGGCTTTCGAGACGAAGAGAACCTGACGCACGTGGAGACATCGAGACCGTCACCATCACCAATCCCGCCAACCCCATCCTCATCTGGTGGGTCATCGCCCAGCCGCTGCTGCTCCTGCTGTCCTTCCTCGTGGGGCGGCTGACGCGGTTCCTGCTGCGCGGGCGAGTCTCCGTGTCGGGTGCGGCGGCCACGCTCATCGCGCTTGTCGGCCTGTGGCTGGGGGCTGCTGCTGGCGGGGTGGATCTTCGACGAGGGCGACCTGTTCTCGTTCAAGATGCTGGCGACCTCCTGCGGCGTGGCGGTCGTGGTGCTGGTGGCGACCTCCGCGGTGCTGGCGCGTGTCCAGCACCATCCCACGCTGCTGCCGATCGCGGAGGTCGCCCAGATGGGCGAGTCCGACCGCCTGGAGTTCAAGTCCTCGGCGCGCTGGAACCTGCGCACGGACAAGCGCGATGAGGCCATGGAGGAGATCGTGGCCAAGACGGTGGCGGCCTTCATGAACTCCGCGGGCGGCACGCTCCTGCTCGGCGTCGATGACGGCGGCAACCTCATCGGGCTCGGCCCCGACTACGCGACCCTCAAGCAGCCCGACGCCGACCGTTTCGAGCTGTGGCTGCGCGGCATGTGGCGCACCCGCATGGGCACGAACGCGGCGGCACTGCCCCGGGTGGACTTCGCGCCCACCCCGGACGGGACCGCGGAGGTGTGCCGGGTGACCGCGCCCCCATCCCCACTGCCGGTCTACCTCAAAGCCGGCCAAGGGGCGCGACGGGGCGGCGCTGTGGGTGCGGGTCGGCAACTCGACGCGGCACCTGGAGGTGGACGACGCGGTCGACTACGTCATGCTGCGCTGGCCGCGGATCAACCACGTGGCCTGGCCGATCCGGCTGGGGAACTTCCCTGCTGCGCCGCGACCAGTCGCGCCGGGCACTGCCCATCAACCCGGCTGCGGCCGTCACCGCCGCCACGGGCTCCCCGGGACGACGAGGGCGCGGGTCAGTAGGGGCGTCGTAGACCATGGGGCACCGGAACACAGTGGGGCCCCGGGGACCTGGTGATGGGGTGCGGCAAGGCACGGCACAGCGGTGGTGCAGGCACGGCCCGGCGGACGCAACGGACTGGCCCGATACGTACGGGGACATCCTGCGCCTGCGGGGACATGTCCGCACCACCGGGGACATCCTGCGCCTGCGGGGACCGTATTCCTGTCCCCGACGGCGTCGAACGCCCCCGACCCGGAACGACACGCACCCGGCCGCGCAGAATGTCCCCGGCAAGGGCGGGCCGGCGGCAATCCACCTGACCCGCCCTCGCCAGACCCCGCGAGCGCGGGCTCAGGACACGACAGCGGCCTGCCTGTCCTCGGCGTCCGCGGCGCCCTCAGCATCCTCGGCCTCATCGCCCGAGCTGTCCGTCACCGGTCGGGCGGACTCGCCTGCGGCGGCCTCCTCCTGCTCCAGTGCCTGCTCCAGGCCCTCCCCCTCGACGTCGACGACGGGGAGCAGCCGGTCCAGCCATGCCGGCAGCCACCAGGCCTTCTCTCCCAGCGCCGCCATGAGCGCAGGGATGAGGGTCATGCGCACGAGGAAGGCGTCGGCGGCGATCCCGACGGTCAGGCCAAGGGCGATGGGCTTGACGTACACGTTGTCGGTGTGGACGAAGGCCATGAAGACGCCGATCATGATGACGGCCGCCGCGACCACGACCTTCGCGCTGCCCTGGAATCCGGTCTCGACCGCCACCGCGGCCGCCTCACGGCGAGCCTCAGGCGTCGCATCAGTCGCGTCGCCGCGCCGTCGGCTCCACTCCTCGCGCATGCGTGAAACGAGGAAGACCTGGTAGTCCATGGCCAGCCCGAACAGGACTCCCATGACGATGACCGGCAGGAAGGAGATGACGGCGCCGACCTTGGAGACGGCCAGGAGGTCGGCAGCCCAGCCCCAGCCGAAGACGGCCCCCACGGCGCCCATGCCCGCGCCCAGAGACAGCAGGTACCCGAGGGTCGCGGTCACGGGAACGGCGATGGAGCGGAAGACCACCATGAGGAGGATGAGCGAGAGGCCCACCACCACGATGCCGAAGGGGATGAGGGCGGCGTTGAGCTCCTCGGCGACGTCGATCGCGACAGCGGTCTGACCGGTGACCATGACGTTGCTGAGCCCGTAGCGGCTCTCATAGTCACCGGCGTGGGAGCGGATGTTGCTCACGAGCTCCATCGTGGAGGGGTCGGCCTGCGATTTCTCGGGGCGGAGTTGAACGAAGGCGAGGGTCCCGTCCTCGTTGGGAGTGGCCAGGGAGACTCCCTCGACGCCGTCGATCTGGGAGAGGTCACGGGCCAGGCCCTGGACCGCGGCGACCGAACCGGAGGGCTGAGACACGTCGGCGATCACGACGATCGGGGAGTTGTAGCCCTCGCCGTAGGCCGCGGCGACGGCGTCGTAGGTCTCGCGCTGCTGCGACCCTTTCTCAGCGAAGCCGTTGTCGGTCAGGGCGAGGCGCAGGCCGCTGACGGGGACGGCGCACAGTCCCAGAAGGACGACGACGGCGCCGATGGTCACCCAGGGGCGGCGGGTCACCGTGCGCACCCAGCGGGAGGCCGGCCTCCGGTCCGCGTCCGCGCCGACGCCGGCGGCCCTACGACGCCGCGGGAGCAGGCGCTGACCGAGGAGGCCGATGAGAGCGGGCACGACCGTCAGGGCCACGAGCACGGCCACTGCCACAACCGCCGCCGAGGCCAGCCCCATCGTGGTCAGGAACCTGATGCCGGCCACGCTCAAACCACACAGGGCCACGATGACCGTGGTGCCGGCGAAGACGACGGCCCCTCCGGAGGTGGCGGTGGCCCGCCCAGCGGCCTCGGCCGGATCGACGCCGTCGGCGAGGTACTCGCGCGCCCGAGAGACGATGAACAGGGCGTAGTCGATGCCGACCGCCAGTCCGATCATGACGGCCAGGACCGGGGTGGTGGAGTTGATGTCGGTGAAGGCTTTGCTGTCGCGAGGATGCCGAGCATGCCGACGCCCACGCCGACGGCGGCGGCGATGAGCGGGGTACCCGCGGCCACGAAGGAGCCGAAGGTGATGAGCAGGACGATCGCGGCGATGGCGACGCCGACGAGCTCAACGGCGGAGATGCCGATCCCCACCTCCTGGTCGATGTTTGCCGCTGCGCTGGACTGTCAGAGACGGGTCCATGGCCTCGGCGCGCTCGGCGAGGGTGTCGAGGTCCTGGGCGACGGTCTTGGCCTTCGGTGTGGTTCCGGTGGTGATGGAGCCGACCGAGGCGTCCGTCTGCACGCGGACCAGGACGTGGGTACCGTCCGCGGAGACGGATGACGCAACGCCGGCGGTCTTGTCACCGAAGGGCGGGGAAACCGTGGCGACGCCGTCGATCTGCGATGCCCGAAGAGCAAAGGCGTTGACCGCCGGGGCGTGGTTCTCGATGCGGCCGTTGGAGCTGGTGATGAGGACCTGCTCGCTGGTGCCCGCCGCCTGGGGAAGCCGATCGGTGAGGACCTCCAGACCCCGCATCGACTCGGTACCGGAGATGGTGAAGGTGTCGTCGGTACGGATGCACCGGTGGTGGCGACGACACCGCCGAGGGCAGCGATGAGCAGCGCCCAGGCCGCGAGGACCCGGGTGGCGTGACGAGCGCACCATCGCCCCAGGGATAAGAGGAAAGTGGACATGACGGACCTTTCAAAAGGTACGGAGATGATCGAATTCGATACGCAGACGTACTGGATACATTCATGTGATGAGAACCCAGGACGTTGTGACTCCTCCGCACCCTATGGCGCCGGTAAGGTGGGCGGTCTCATGACACCGAGCACCGACCCGCCCGCCGCCGAGCGCACGCTGCGCAAGCGGGAGAACACCCGCGCCCGCCTCATCGAGGCGGCTGCGGACATCGTCGCCTCAAGGGCATCGCCAGCACTCGCATTGACGACGTCGTCAAGCAGGCCGGCTTCACCCGGGGCGCCTTCTACTCCAACTACTCCTCGCTCCAGGACATCCTGACCGAGGCCATCGTCACGCGCTCCAACACCTTGCTGTCACAAGTCACGCAGGCCGTCGACTCCTTCGAGGGCACCCCCACGATGGACTCGCTGATGGAGCTGCTCGAGGCCATCCGCCCCGAGGCCCGCACCATCTACCTGCTGACCACGGAGTACTCCCTCTTCCAGCTGCGCAACCCCGACAGCCCGACAATCCCCGGCACGGCGCGCGCCGACTTCACCGCCAGACTGTCCGGGACGGTCGAGAAGGTTCTCGCCCGCATGGGGCGCCGCCCCACCGTCCCCACGGCGAGCCTGGCCGACCTCGTCAGCCTGCTCTTCATGGACTCGATCACTGAGAACACGGACTGCGACAGGCTGCGAGACCTCATCGAGGCGGTCATCACCGGGCTGAGCACGCCGACGCAGACCGGCGACGCCTGAGGTCGCTCCACACCAGAGCTTGCCTCCTGGCGAAGCGAGGATTCCAGCCCGACAGAAGGCCACCGCCCCACCGACCCCCACTGCACGCTCTCTACAGCGCCTCGACAGAGTTGCCGTGCGGCGAATCTGTCCAGATGGGACGACTTTGAATCACGGCACCCGCACCGCGGTCTACAAAAGCCCAGGTCATCGCCCTGTTACTTCCTGATAGTGGCTGCGATCGGCCGTCAAAGCCGTCCCCTCTGGACAAAACGGACACACCTCAGTCCACAACCCCCCACTCCAGCAAGGCGCGTTTTGATGATGTTTGACATCATTTACGTATGGATAAGTCATCCAGGATCGAGGGACTGCTGGCGCGTCTCGCCGCTTACCAGGGAGCAGCGCGCCTGAGCACGCTGTGCAGCACGCGGACCGAGCGTCGTCTGGTTGCCCGAGCCGCCGCCGACGGGCTCGTCACTCTTCACCCGAACCACGTAGCCGCGCTGAAGGGCGCCGACCCTCGTTTCATCCTCTGCCGACGCATCAGGGGTGTCATCACCTGTGCCCACGCGATGCGGCACTACGGCCTACCGCTGCAATCAGCGCCCACAACGTTGCATATCGCCATCCCCTGCAACCAGGGTCACATACCGGACGCAATCGGACGCGTCGTCACCCATCGGTTGAGTGGACTCATTCTGCCCGCCGCAGATGCGGCACCGGTGGCACCCGTGGAGCCAGCACTCATCTGTTACCTGCGTTGTGCGGATGAGATGCGATGCACTCATCGCGCCTCGATGCAGCCCTTCGACTTGGTCTGACGACCCGTTCTCCAGCGGAGGCCTCCACCAGGGGTCCGCGAAACCACCGCTCCCGCACGCTTGTGTCGCGGTCGCTCCCCGATGCCCGCTCTCTTCTGGAGACGATCGCTCGTTACGAGCTGGAAGAGGCGGGATACCGGCCGGCGACGGCAGTGTTCGTCCCGGGCGTTGGAGAGGTGGATCTGGTGCTGACAGCCCATCCACACGACCTCATCCCCGGTCTCACGCCCGAAACCAAGGCGCTTCGAGCAGACAGTCACCCAGCACTTCTCATCGAGACGGACGGCTACGCCTTTCATTCCTCCCATCTCGACTGGGAGCACGACCACCTGCGCGACCAGGCCGCACTCACCGCGAGTCACGTTCCAGTGCGTCTGACTAGCCGACAGGTCCTCCAGCACAGCACGGTCGATATTGTCGCCCCCATCGCCATGCGCATGGGGATCACCCCGATCATCCCGCTCCAGGCAGGGTGATGGCACTCTTACCTCATAGGTTCCGAGTGCGACGGGCACGGCAGATGAACCGGAGGGAACCGTCACCTGGATCGTTGGCGGGCGCATCCCGCCGCATCTGCCCCGCCCAGGAACCAGACGCCCCAGCTCTTGACCCGCGGACGTATGACGGCAGCATGTCTTCAGAGCAACGACACCGACAGAGTCACCATGCAGCGATTCTGTCCATCTGGGACGACTTTGAATCACGGCACCCGCACCGCGGTCTACAAAAGCCCAGGTCATCGCCCTGTTACTTCCTGATAGTGGCTGCGATCGGCCGTCAAAGCCGTCCCCTCTGGACACTTTCAGGGCTCGGCCGCCCCTGTAGGCTCGGCGCGTGAGTCGCACCAGTGCCGCACCTGTCATCGTCTCCTGCGCCATGGCCGAGGAGGCCCAGCCCTTCCTGGACGCCCTGCCCAAGCGCGCGGCTGCCCAGGCGCCGACCCTGCCGGGGGCCGCACGCGCCTGGTCCTCCAGCCTCCCGACGGCGAGCGCGAGCTCATCGTCGTGCGCACCGGCATCGGGCTCGTGGCGGCCGCGAGCGCACTGGCGACGGTCCTGGCTCAGGTCCGCCCCAGCGCCGTCGTCTCGGCGGGAACCACCGGCGGGCTCGGCCGCCAGGTAGAGGTCGGCGACGTGTGCGCCTCGGCGACCCTGGCCTACACCGACGCCGACGCCACCGCCTTCGGCTACGCCCGCAGCCAGACCCCGGGCCAGCCGGAGACCTTCGCCGGGGATGCGGCCCTGCTGGAGCGCACTGGGCAGGTGGGCCAGGAGGCCCTGCGCGGCGCCACGGCGTCGTCGGGCTCGGCGCGACTGCGCGTCGGTCGAGATGCTGGCCGGCAACTCCTTCGTGACGGCCGCGAACGTCGCCGACACCCGTAGGTCTTCCCACGGCACTGAGCACGGACATGGGTCGACGGCGCTGGCGCAGGTGGCGGCGGGCGCCGGCGTCCCCTTCGTCTCGGTGCGCGGCGTGTCCGACCTGTGCGGCCCCGAGGCGGGCCAGGACTTCCACATCGCCGCCGAGGAGGCGCCGCCACAGCGCCGCGGTCGTCCTGGCCCTGCTCAGGCTGAGTCGCTGACGCCGCCCGCGCCTCCCTCCCACCCACACTTCGACAGAATCTTCTAGAATCGACCGGGCCGCGTCGTTTCTGAAGTTTTGGTCGATTGCCGGGCGCCGCTCGGTCGGCCTGGCGCAGGCGGGCCTCGACGCGCTCGACCTTCGCGGTCATCTGCCCGGTCCAGCCGGGGGCGGATGTCGGCCGCGAGGACGAGCGCCACGCGCAGGCTCACCTCGGCGACCGCCTCGCAGGCCCGCTTGACCACGTCCATGCACTCATCCACTCGCCCTCGACCGTGGTGAACATCGACGTCGTCTCGCCGAGGCAGGCCGGGTCGCGCACCACGCGCACAGCCCGGCCACCGCCTCGAGACCGAACCGTCAGGGGCGTCAGTGGTGGTCGGGGACACGGAGAAGGCGACAAGCATGCAGCCAGGCTAGCCCCGCGCCGCCGCCCGGGGCCGCCCTCAACGTGGGGCTGACCCGTGAGGAGATCGTCGAGGCAATCCTGCACGCCTCGGTCTACGCCGGTTTCCCGCGCGCACTCAACGCCACTTTCGTGGCCCGCGAGGTCTTCGCCGGGCGCGACGCGACCGAATGATCGTCCGCACCGCCCCGTCGCACGGCCACAGCAGGCAGCGAAAGACGCGTGCGTGTCCACATCGGAGACAAAGGCGGGCTCCACGTGCACACCGCCACAAAGAAACCGCATGATTCCGCGGTTCTATTGACGGCCTCATCGGGCCACAGGCTTCTTTGTCACCGATGTGGACACCGAGGGCTCATTCGGACCGGATCCGGCGGCCCGGAGACCCTCCCCTTCCACCGCCACCAGGTTCCGCGCCTACAGCGCCACGAGGACCTGGACCATGACGATCTTGACGACGATGGCCAGGGCGAACAGGGTCGCGTAGCCGGCCTCGATGCGCTCGTCATCGCGTTTGGACAGCGCGAAGGCAAGGATCGCAGGCTGCCCGACGAGCCCGGCCAGGCCACCGGAGGCGCGCTGCGCGGACACCCCGACCCACCGGGCCCCGGCCAGCAGGACGATCGCATTGACCACCACGATGAGCGCGGCGAGCACCCCACCTTGAGCCCGTCATCGAGAAGGCCGAGGCCGCGAGTCCGGCCCGAGGCCAGCCCGATCGCGGCCAGGAAGAACAGCAGCCCCGGCTGTCGGATGGTGGAGTTGGCGGCGTGCGGCAGCCCCACACGAAGGGCCCGGTGCGCCCCACCACCCCAGGACCATGCCGACGACGAGCGGCCCGGCCGCCACCCGAGACCGCAGCGTGATGCCGCCGGGCAGCGGGATCGCCACCAGCCCCAGGAGCACGCCGAGGCGCCATGCCTGCCCCGACGGAGAAGGCGTCGATCTGGGCGATGGAGCGCTCGAGTCGCCGAACCAGTCGGCGGCCTTCTCCAGCTCGTCGCTGGGGACGACCGCCAGCACCCGGTCGCCGAGCTCCAGGACGAGGTCCTCGCGGGCCCAGCAGGTCCAGGTCGCCGCGCTTGACGCGGGTGATGACGCCCTGGAAGCGCCCGGGCATGTCCACCTCGGCGATCGTGCGCCCGGCCACCCGTGTCGAGGAGACGGTCAGGCGCCGGAAGTCGACGGCGGTGCGGTCGCTAGCCCGAGGCGGTTGTGGAGCCCGGTGCCCAGGTCGTGCATGGCGGACTCGACGGCCGACGGCGCCCCGACGATGACGACCTTGTCCCCGGGCAGCAGGCTCCTCACCGGGGGCCACGACCCGGGTCTCACCGTCGCGCTCCAGGTAGGAGATGCGGATGCGGCCCTCCTTGAAGGCCTTCATCTCGCCCAGGGCCACCCGCTGCAGGAGGTAGACGCTGGTGGCGGTGATGCCGTCGGCGCTGGCGGGCCGCGGGTCGCGCCGCCCCGGGCCAGGTGCGCCCCACGACCCCGGCCACGATGAGGATCGCGACGGCGACGCCCACGGGGTAGGCCAGGGGCGTAGCCGACGGCGGGCTCCTGGGTCCCGGCCGCCTCGATGGCGGCGTCGAGCACCGGTGAGGTGAGAGCCCCCGCATAGCGCCGGGAGTCCATGGCGGGGCTCACCCCGGTCAGGTGGGAGTAGAGGCCGCCCGCCGCGCCGGCGATCACGAGCGCGACGACGCACAGGGCCATGAGCGGCAGCTGCCTGCGCAGGTCGCGGAAGAAGGTGTTGCCGGCGGCCAGCCCCACGGTGTAGCAGAACAGGGCCAGGCCGAGGCTGCGCAGCAGGGTGAGGTCGGCGCCGAGCCGGGGGTCGAGGGCGCCCACCGCGAGGCCCACGAAGAGCGCCCCGGCGGCGCCGAAGCGGATCGGCCCCAGCGGGATCTGCCCGACGGCGGTCCCCAGGCCGATGACGAGGAAGACGGTGAGGATCGGCGCCTGCGCGAGGACGTCGAGGACGGGATGGAGCACGGACACGACGCCAGGGGTGAGTCGCAGGCCCCGAGGCACCCGAACCGCGCGCACCGGTCCCCGACCCGGGCCCGCCGGCATCATGCGCGACGCCGCACAGCAGCCACCGGAAGCATTATTCAATAGGTGGGATAAATGGTGCTGATATCGGAGCAGAAAGACGAACGCCCCGCCGTTGGTCTCACGATTGCTTCCTTTCCGCCACCAGGAGGAATACCCTGGGAGAGTCACCGCAGACGATGACGTCACACCTTTTCTCGACGACGAGAACGGAATCCCGATGCCCCAGACAGAAGCCTCTCTGCCGACCTACTCACCGGAGGAGGAGAAGCGGATCATCCGCAACGCCGACGGCGTCCCCGTCGGCATACGTCCTGACAATCGATGGACACCCGCTCGGATCGCCACATGGGTGGCCATCACCGCCCTGGGTGTCCTGGGATGGTGGATGCTGGCGGTCGTGCGCGGCGAGCACGTCAACACCATCTGGTTCGTGGTCACCGCCGTGTGCACCTACGCGATCGGGTACCGCTTCTACGCCCTCTACATCCAGCGGCGCATCATGCGCCCCGACGACACCAACGCCACCCCGGCCGAGCGCATCAACAACGGGCGCGACTTCGACCCCACCCACCGCGTCGTCCTCTACGGCCACCACTTCGCGGCCATCGCCGGCGCCGGCCCGCTGGTCGGCCCGGTCCTGGCCGCCCAGATGGGCTACCTGCCCGGCACCCTGTGGATCATCATCGGCGTGCTCGTGGCCGGCGCCGTCCAGGACATGCTCGTCCTGTTCTTCTCCATGCGCCGCGGCGGCCGCTCCCTGGGCCAGATGGCCACTGACGAGATCGGCCGGATCGGCGGCATCGTGGCGACCATCGTCGTCTTCGTCATGCTCATGATCGTCCTGGCGGTCCTGGCCATGGTCTGCGTCAACGCCCTGGCCGCCTCCCCTGGGGCGTCTTCTCGGTGGGTATGACGATCCCGATCGCCATCGGGATGGGCCTGTGGCTGCGCTTCGTCCAGCCCGGCAAGATCACCCAGGTCTCCTTCGTCGGCTTCGGCCTGCTCATCGCCGTCATCATCGGTGGGCGCTGGGTGGCCGAGTCCCCCTGAGCCACTACCTGCCTGTCCCCAAGACCCTGGTGTGGGCCGCGATCATCTACGGCTTCCTGGCCGCGGTCCTGCCGGTGTGGGTCCTGCTCACCCCGCGCGACTACCTGTCGACCTTCATGAAGGTCGGCACGATCACGATCCTGGCGCTGGGCATCATCATCGTGCGTCCCCTGGTGGAGATGTCCGCCGTCACCGAGTTCGCCTTCAACACTGAGGGGCCCGGTCTTCGCCGGCACCCTCTTCCCCTTCCTGTTCATCACCATCGCCTGCGGCGCCCTGTCCGGCATGCACGCCATGGTCTCCTCGGGCACCAGCCCCAAGATGGTGGAGAAGGAGACTCAGGTCCGCATGATCGGCTACGGCGGCATGCTCATGGAGTCCTTCGTGGCGATCATGGCGCTGGCCGCCGCGGTCTCGCTGAGCCCGGGCATCTGCTTCTCCATGAACACCTCGACGGCGACCATGAACAAGCTCGTCGGCCCCGAGACGGTGGCCGCGGCCCCCTGCAAGACCACCGACGACCCCGAGCACCACTGCGAGAGGCTCGCCGAGGCCGCCGTGGCCAAGCTCGGCGTCACCGACGCCCAGGGCCGCAAGCTCAACCCCGAGTGGGACTCCTGGGACGATCAGGGCAACCCCAAGACCTACACGGGCGCCGAGGCCCTGGAGCGCCTGGCCAGCGACGTCGGCGAGGCCAACGTCGTCTCGCGCACCGGCGGCGCCCCACCCTGTCGGTGGGCATCGCCCACATCCTCCACCAGATCGGCGGAGGCCGGGCCATGATGGGCTTCTGGTACCACTTCGCCATCATGTTCGAGGCCCTGTTCATCCTCTCGGCCGTCGACGCCGTCACCCGCGTGGCCCGCTTCCAGCTCTCCGACGCGCTGGGCAACGCCTTCCCCAAGTTCAAGGACCCGTCCTGGCACGTGGGCGCCTGGGGGACCACGGCGGTCGTCGTCGCCTCCTGGGGGCGCTGCTCCTCATGGGTGTCACCGACCCGCGCGGCGGCATCCAGACGCTCTACCCGCTGTTCGGTATCGCCAACCAGCTCATCGCGGCCGTGGCGCTTCTGGTGGTCACCGTCATGGTGGTGCGCAAGGGCTACACGAAGTGGGTGTGGATCCCCGCGATCCCGCTGGTCTTCGACACGGCCGTCACCTTCACGGCCTCGTGGCAGAAGATCTTCTCCAGCGACCCGCTCGTGGGCTACTTCCAGCAGCATCGGGAGGCCGTGGCCAAGCTGGGCACGCTCACCGACCCGGCCAAGATCGAGGAGACCCGGGCGATCGTGCGCAACACGATGATTCAGGGGACGCTGTCGATCATCTTCCTGGTCATGGTGGCCTTCGTCATGGTCTGCGCCCTCATCCGTATCGTCCAGACGCTCCGCAACCGGGACACGACGACGTCGGAGGACCCGTACCAGGAGTCCAACTCTACGCGCCCGAGACGATGATCGCCTCCTCGCTCATGAAGAAGGTCTCCCGGGAGTACGAGCAGGTGGGCGACCCGGCCCTCATCCGCACAAGGCCCACGCGGAGAAGTCGCGAGCACCTCCTCCTTCGACGCCGCAGCCGGCGGATCGAGCCCAGCGCCCGACGTCGGGTCCGACAGGTCCTGACCCGGGCCCGCACCCTGTGGCGGGACGCGACCGGCGAGTCCGCCTACGACCGCTACCTGGAGCGCTACGCCCGCGAGCACGCGCAGTGCCCCCACGGGACACGGGGCGCCCACAGCCCAGGGCACGGTTCTGAGCACGGTTCCGGGCACAGTGCCAGTCACGGCCCGATGAGTGAGCGCGAGTTCTGGCGCGCCCGGGCCAAAAGCAGGCCGAGACGGAGATCAACGCCAGCTGCTGCTGAGCCGGGGCCGCTCCCGCACTCCGATGTGCTCTGATCGTTACCGCCCGCCTTCCGGGGTTCCCGGAGGGCGGGCGGTAGCGTCGTGAGCGTGCCCGCCCAGCAGCCCGCGCCCGACGCACTGACGTCCGCCGAGTCCCCCGACACCTCCTGGGGACATCACCGGCGTCGGCCGCTTCGCCGTCGGGCGGCAGAGCCTCCAGGGTCGAGGTCCTCTGAGACCCTCCTGCCGCGCCACGCCTCTCACGAGCGGATCGCCCGCGTCGCGGCGGTCATCCTCCTGGCCATCGTCTGCGTGGCGGTGGTGTGGCCCCTCCGGGCGCGAGGTCGCCGAGCTCAAAGGACACCGTGGGGCCCGGCTTTCCTCAGCTCCGAGGGCAAGGACGTCGTCCTCAACCTGGTGATGCTGGCTCCGGCCACCTTCTGCGCGGTCGTGGGCTGGCGGGACATCCCCCTGGTGGATGTGGGCGCTGGTCGGCTGCGTGGTCGGGCTGAGCGCCGAGGTGCTCCAGAGCCTCCTGCCGATGCTGGAGCGGCGCCCCTTCGCTGGCCAATGTCGGCCAGAACGCCGTCGGCGCCTGGGCCGGGGCCCTGGCCGCCTGGTACCTGCTGCGCCGTCTGCACCCGCGCCCCACCTCCCGCCTGACTCCCTCGTCACACGGGAACGACGCCGCACCGACCCGCGGCGGTGTCACCAGGCTGACATGGCGGCCCCGCCGTCAAGCGTCAGAGGGAATCCTGGAATTCCGGGGTTTCTCTGCTCCGTGCGGCACCGACACAAGGCAATGTCGGCTCTGTGGACACTGACGCCCCGTCGGGCCTCTTCCATCGGGCACCCGCCGCCTTCTGAGCAACCGGGACGCCCGTCCCGGCGCGAAGCGACAGAGAACGGGATGGCAGGCGGACCATCTGGCCGGGCCTTTCCGTTCTGTGCGCGGGGGGACTCGAACCCCCATGATCGTAAGATCACACGGACCTGAACCGTGCGCGTCTACCAATTCCGCCACTCGCGCGAGAAGCGAGCATGAGACTAACCTGCCATCCCGCCCGCGTCCAATCCTCACCGCCATATCCGGCCGTGAGACCGCTCACGACACAATTACCTCACACAGAGGGGCCGTCTTCCCTGCGATGGCTTCGCTACCGTTACGATGGGAACGGTATCGGCCTGCACGCAGGTCCGTGCAGAGCCCATAGCGAGGCAGGACAGTCCGTCTCCCGGCTCCATCCGGGGGCCGCCACACCATATTTGGGGAGGTACTGTCCATGGGATTCCTGGACAAGTTCGAGAAGGGCGTCGAGAACGTCACGAACCGCGCCATGTCCCGTTTCTCGGACGACATCAGGCCCATCGAGATCGCCTCGAAGCTCCGCGAGACCATGGACAAGCGCGCCGCGTCCTTCGCCCGCGACCGCTCCGTGGTTCCCAACATCTTCCGCATCCACCTCACCCCGCCGAGCATCGAGGCGCATCACCGCCTGGGGTCAGGACGAGATGGTGCGCCAGATGGAGAGGTCGCCACCTCGCACGCCGCGGACCAGGGCTACTCCTTCGTCGGCCCGGTCGAGGTCTCCTTCCTCGTCAACAACAACCCCAACGCCCCGGCCATCGAGATCGAGGTCCTCCACGCGGCGCGGCGCCGCCGCCAGCCGCCTCCGCCACCGCCACCCCGCGCACCCGATCGTCGACATCAACGGCCAGCGCTACCTGCTCACCGGACCGGTCACCGTCATCGGGCGCGGCTCTGAGGGCGGACATCATCGTCGACGACTCCGGCGTCTCCCGCCGTCACCTGGAGATCCGTCTGACGCACGGCAACGCCATCGCCAGCGACCTGGGCTCCACCAGCGGAACCTTCGTCGAGGCCAGAGGTCGACGCCGTCACGCTCGTGGACGGCAACACCCTCACCATCAGCCGCACCCAGATCCTGTTCTGGGATGGCACCCAGAACAGCGGAGTCAACGGTTGAGCGCACTCGCCTTCACAATCCTGCGGCTGGGCTACTCTGGTCCTGCTGTGGTTCTTCCCTGTACCTCATCGTGCGCGTCATGCGCCGCGATATAGCCGACTCCCCGTCGCCCGGCCCGTCGCGTCGACGCTCCATGGGCGGCTCCGAGCAGCCCTCAGGCCCTCCCCAGGGGTCGGCGCCGCAGCGCCACCCGCCTGGTCATCACCGAGGGCCCCCTGGCCCGGCCTCGACCGTGCCCCTGAGCCCCTCGTCGATCATCATCGGCCGCTCCCCTCCTGCACCCTGGTCCTCGATGACTCCTACGCCTCATCGCGCCACGCCCGCGTCTTCCCCCAAGGACGGCGCCTGGTGGCTGGAGGACCTCGGATCCACTAACGGAACCATGATGGACGGCCGCCCCGTGCACGGCGCCGTGGAGCTCCCCATGAACATTCCTGTCCGAATCGGCCAAACGACGCTGGGCTGCGCTCATGACCATCTCCCTGCGCTTCGCCGCACGCTCCGACGTCGGCCTGGTCCGCCAGTCCAACCAGGACTCGGGCTACGCCGGCCCCCACCTGTGCCTCCTGTGCGACGGGATGGGCGGACCTGCGGGCGGAGACATCGCCTCGGCGGTCGCCGTCGAGCACCTCATGCCCCTGGACGCCGACTCCCACCAGGCCGGCGACTGCTGGGCCTCATGCGCGACGCCGTCAGGCCGCCCACACCGAGCTCGTCACCCTGTCCTCGCAGGGACCCCGACCTCGCCGGCCTGGGGACCACCTGCATCGGCGTCATGCGCAGCGGCAACAAGCTCGCCATGGTCCACGTGGGCGACTCGCGCGCCTACATGCTGCGCGACGGCACCCTCACCCAGGTCACCACCGACCACACCTTCGTGGAGTACCTCGTGGAGACCGGGCGCCTGACCCGGGACCAGGCCCGCCAGCACCCCCAGCGCTCGGTCCTTCTGCGCGTCCTGGGGGACACCGAGGGCGAGGTCCAGCTCGACGAGTCGATCCGCGAGGCCGTTCCGGCGACCGCTGGCTGCTGTGCTCCGACGGCCTGAGCGGCCCGGTGACCGCCGAGACCATCGGTGAGGTCCTGGCCGGCGTCGCCGACCCCGGTCAGGCCGCCGACCAGCTCATCGACCTGGCCCTGCGCGCCGGCGGACCGGACAACGTCACCGCCGTCGTCTTCGACGTCGTCAAGGACGACCCCGAGCCCCAGACCGTCCCGCAGGTCGTGGGCAGCGCCGCCACCGAGCGTCTGGCCCAGGAGCGCGCCGCCGCCGCCCACCGTGCCGGTGACGAGCAGGCCGAGGCCCAGGAGACCGAGGCCGCCAGCCCCGCCGCCAAGGCCGCGGCCCTCATGGCCACCCTGGAGGACAAGCCCGAGGCCGCCTCCGTCAAGGAGTCCTCCGAGGTCAGCGAGGCCATCGCCGCCGAGGCCGCCACCCAGGAGAAGGCCCGACGCCGCCATCGCCGTCGGGTCCTCGTGGGCAGCATCGTCCTGCTGGCCACGCTCGTCGGTGCCAGCGCCCTGTTCTACCGCTGGACCCAGACCCGCTACTACGTCTCCACCTACAAGGGCGGGGTCGCCATCTACCAGGGGATCCCCGGTCCGTCGGCCCGCTCAAGCTGAGCCACTCGGTCAAGACCTACGCGGACCTGCCCGTGGAGGCCTCGACCACAACATCCGCGAGCGCCTCAGGCCACCGTCACCCAGCCGTCGATGAGCGCCGCGGAGACCTACGTGGACAAGACGGTCCGTTCCTACCGCAAGCAGGCCGCCGTCCCGCAGGGTACCTCGAGTCCCACGGCCAAGCCCTCGTCCTCCGCTCCCCGCCCTCCGCCGCTCCGTCGCCGACCTCAGCCGCACCGACCCAGCCCGCCAAGCCCGGGCAGGGAGGGGTGAGATGACTGCTGCTCCCGGCCCCTGGGCGCCCCCGCGGGCGTCGCGACCATCCAACCGGCCGGCGTCGCGCGAGTACTCGGGACGGTGGGCGGAGGCGGCGCTGCTCGGCGTCGCCCTGGTCCTGGGGCTGGGCGGCTTCGTGCTCACCGCCCTCAACCGCACCGGCTCCTCCCCGGCGCAGACCGTGGGCGTGGCGATCGCCTTCCTCGTCCTGACCGTCCTCATGCACCTGTGTGTGCGTTACGCCGCCCCATGGGCCGATCCGGTCCTCCTGCCGACGGCGGTGGCGCTCAACGGGATCGGTCTGGCCATGATCCGGCGCCTGGACCTGGCCTACGAGGTCAACGAGCAGTGGCAGTTCTACGTGGGCTCCAAGCAGCTGGTCTGGACGCTGCTGGGCGTCATCCTCTTCGCCGTCACGCTCCTCCTGCTGCGCGACTACCGGCGCCTGCGACGCTGGGACCGGTGGGCCATGTGGTCCGGCCTGGTCTTCCTCGTCCTGCCCTTCATCCCGGGGATCGGCCAGAGCATCAACGGCGCCCGCATCTGGATCCGGATCGGCCCGATGAGCTTCCAGCCGGCCGAGCTGTCCAAGGTGCTGCTGGCGGTCTTCTTCGCCTCCTACCTGGTGGCCAACCGGGACAACCTGGCTCTGGCGGGTCGCAAGGTCCTGTGGATGAGCCTGCCGCGCGCCCGGCACCTGGGCCCCCTGTTCATCGTGTGGGGCGTGAGCATCGGCGTCCTGGTCCTCCAGAAGGACCTGGGTTCCTCGGTGCTGCTGTTCGGCCTGTTCGTCGTCGTCCTGTACGTGGCCACCGACCGGCCCTCCTGGCTGCTCATCGGCGCCGCCCTGTTCCTCCCAGCGGCCTGGTTCGCGGCCACGCACCTCCACCACGTCCAGCAGCGCATCAACGGCTGGCTCCACGCCACCGATGACGCCGTGTACAACGCCGCCGGCGGTTCCTGGCAGCTGCTGACGGGCATGTTCGGGATGTCCACCGGCGGGCTCATGGGCGCCGGCTGGGGCAAGGGCTCACCGACCCTGGTCACCTTCGCCAACTCCGACTTCATCTTCGCCTCACTGGGTGAGGAGCTGGGCCTGACCGGCACGCTCGTCCTCCTCGTGCTCTACCTCGTGCTCATCCAGCGGGGACTGCGCACGGCGGTCTCGCTGCGTGACGGCTTCGGCAAGCTCCTGGCCGTGGGCCTGTCCTTCGCCATCGCCCTGCAGATCTTCGTGGTCATCGGCGGCGTCACCCGGCTCATCCCGCTGACGGGACTGACCCTGCCCTTCCTGGCCTACGGTGGCTCCTCGCTCATCGCCAACTGGATCATCCTGGCCCTCCTGCTGCGCCTGTCCGACGCCGCCCGGCGTCCGGCCACCCACGCGCCGCGGATCATCGACACCGCCGAGCTGCCGCTGTCCCTGCGCCGTCGGGTCAGGACGCCGGAGCCGAGGTCGACGCCGGAGGCCGCCGGCGACGCGCCCACCGGAACGACACCTGCCGACGCCGGGGGCTACGCGTCCCCATCAGCCGCACCCGGCTTCGGCGACCTGGCGGACGACGCCCGCCCCGCCGTCGCCGTCAGCCCGGAGGCGCCGCCTCCGCCGCACACCGCACCCGACGGGGCGACCCTGCGCTCATCGCGGGCCCCGGGCTTCACTGAGGACTCTGACAGGAGGCAGCTGCCATGAACCGACAGATCCGTCAGGTCGCCTTCCTGGTGCTGGTCATGTTCGCCACGCTGGCCCTGTCCGTCACGAGCGTCCAGGGCCTGGCCCGTCCGTCCGTGTGGGGTCGTGGTCGGCCAATGGGGGCCCTCAGCTCCGATCCCGCGCAACCGGCGCACCGTCAGCCACAGCTTCGACACCGAGCGGGGCCCGATCCTCCTGGCCGGCGGTACCACGATCGCCAGCACGCAGAAGTCCGACAACGGTCAGGGGCTCTGAGGACTACCAGCGCGTCTACGCCAACGGGCCGCTCTACGCCCCGGTGACCGGGTACTTCTCGCCCGCCTTCGCCTCCCATGACCGGCATGGAAGGAGGGCAACTCCGTGCTCAACGGGACGACCCTCCCTGTTCTCCTCCCGGATCAAGACCCTCATCACCGGTGACTCCCCAGCGGGGCGGGGGCCGTGGGCTGACCATCAAGCCCGAGATCCAGCAGGCCGCCTACGACGCCCTGGGCGGCCGCGAGGGCGCCGTCGTGGCTCTGGACCCCAAGACCGGGGCCATCCTCGCCCTGGTCTCCACCCCTCCTACGACCCCTCGGCCTTCGCGACCCGCAACAGGAACGCCGCCAACGAGGCCAATGACGACCCTCAGCCAGGACTCCTCCGCCCCTGGACAACCGGGCCATCGCCGGCAACCGCTACCCGCCGGGGTCGACCTTCAAGATCATCACCACGGCGGCGGCGCTGCGCACCGGCAAGATCACCCCCGATCAGGAGGTCGACGCCCCCGACACCATCACCCTGCCGGGCACCAGCCACTCCCTGGAGAACTACGGCGGGGTCCTGCGGCGGCGGTCGGACCACCTTCTCCCAAACGCCTTCGCCGAGGTCCTGCAACACCCCTTCGCCCAGCTGGCCGCGAACGTCGGTGGGAGGGCTCTCCAAGGAGGCGAAGAACTGGGGCTTCGACTCCGACCTGTCCATCCCGCTGAAGGTCACGCCGTCGACCTACCCGCACAACGACTCCCAGGCGCAGACCGCGATGGCCGGCATCGGTCAGGCCTCGGTGCAGGCGACCCCGCTCATGATGGCGATGGTGGCCGCCACCGTGGCCAACAAGGGTGAGCAGATGACCCCCTACCTGGTCTCGCGCATCCTGGACCCCGACCTCAACGAGGTCAGCTCCACCTCCACGAAGGTGGCCCGCACCCCGATCGACTCGGCCACCGCCAGCTCCCTGTCCTCCCTCATGCAGGAGGCCGTGGCCACCGGCACGGGCACCAGCGCCCAGGTCAGCGGGGTCCAGGTCGCCGGCAAGACCGGTACCGCCGAGACCGGCACGGACAGCAGCCCCACCCACCTGGTTCGTGGGCTTCGCCGGCACCGACATCAACAAGCCTGAGATCGCCCTGGCCGTCGTGCTCGACGGCAATGCCGAGACCGAGGACGGCGCCACCGGTGGCAAGGTCGCCGGCCCCGTCGCCGCCGCGGTCATCGATGCGGCGGTGAACCAGTGAAACCTGTTGCCGGGCTCCAGCTCCAGGGCCGCTACGAGCTGGTCGAGCAGATCGCTCTGGGCGGCATGGGCCAGGTGTGGCGCGCCACCGACCTGCGCTCGGGCCGGGCGGTGGCCGCCAGATCCTGCGCCCCGAGCTGACCGGTGACGGATCTTCCTGTCGCGCCTGCGCGCGAGGCCAAGAACTCCAGGGGCTGCGCCACCCCAACCTCGCCGTCGTCCTGGACTCCGGGGGAAGGACGGCACCGGTTGGCTCATCATGGAGCTCGTCCAGGGGCGCGCCCTGTCCGACATCATCGCCGAGAGGGGACCCTGTCACCCGCGGAGATCCTGCCGGTCCTGGCGCAGGTGGCCCGCGCCCTCCAGGTCGTCCACGACTCCGGCGTCGTCCACCGGGACGTCAAGCCCTCCAACATCCTCATCAACCGCGAGGGCCTGGCCAAACTCACCGACTTCGGCATCTCCACCGGCATCAACCAGCGCCCGCTGACGGCCTCCGGCATGGTGATGGGCACCGCCCAGTACCTCGCCCCCGAGCAGGCCATGGGGAACATGGCCACCCCGGCCGGCGACCTCTACGGGCTGGGCATCATCGCCTACGAGGCCCTGGTGGGGCGGCGCCCCTTCAGCGGAGCCACCCAGGTGGATATCGCCTTCGCGCACGTCAACGAGGAGGTTCCCGCACTTCCCGACGCCGTCCCGCCTCAGGTCCAGGCCATCATCCTCAAGCTGCTCGCCAAGAAGCCCTCCGACCGGCCGCACTCCGCCCGCGAGGTGGCCCGCGCCCTGGACCGGGCGGTGGTGAACCTGCCCACGGATGCGTGGGATCCCCGTGAGGCACTCAGCTGGGAGTCCACCGGCCGCCGTGGCCCGCAGACCCGCGAGCTGCCCCGGCCGGCCACCGTGCGTCCCGGCCGTCACGCGGCCGAGGAGCCGACGCCGTCGCGCACCGCCCGGCACGCCTCGGGACGCTCCTTCCTCGGCCTCAACCTGCTGACGCTCAGGGTCCCTCATCCCGGCGCTCGCGCTCATCACCCTGCACAGCACGGGTACGCTTGCCCATGCGCATCAGGTCATGCCAGCCTTGATGCTGAGCATCCCTGTCAAGGAGGTACTGTGACCAGTCAGTTCCCCCAGGTCCTCGCGGGCCGTTACGAGATCCGCGACCTCATCGGACGTGGTGGTATGGCAGAGGTGCACCTCGGCTACGACACTCGCCTGTCGCGGGTCGTGGCCATCAAGCTGCTGCGTTCGGACATCGCCGGCGACCCCACCTTCCAGGCCCGCTTCCGCAGAGGCCCCAGTCCGCGGCGGCGCTCAGCCACCCGCCGTCGTCGCCGTCACGACTCCGGGGGAGGGCTCCTCCAGCCCGGCGGCGCCAGCCGACCGTCCCCTACATCGTCATGGGTACATCGAGGGGCACACGGTGCGCGAGCTCCTCAGCGAGGGCGAGGCCGTCCCGATCGCGGAGGCCGCGGAGATCGTCTCCGGGGTCCTGGACGCCCTGGAGTACTCCCACCGGGTGGGGATCGTCCACCGTGACATCAAGCCCGGAAACATCATGCTGACCTCCACCGGCGCGGTGAAGGTCGCGGACTTCGGCATCGCGCGGGCCATTGAGGACTCCGCCTCCACGGTCACCCAGACCCACACGGTGGTGGGCACCGCCAGTACCTCTCCCGGAGCAGGCTCGCGGCGAGTCCGTGGACGCCCGCTCGGACCTGTACTCCACCGGCTGTCTTCTCTACGAGCTGCTCACCGGCCAGCCGCCTTTCCAGGGCGACTCCGCCGTGGCCATCGCCTACCAGCACGTGCGGGAGATCCCCAAGCGCCCCTCGTCGCTGGCGGCCGATGTGCCCGAGTCCCTGGACCGGGTGATCCTCAAGTCGCTGGCCAAGAGCCGCGAGGACCGCTACCAGGACGCCGCCCACATGCGCGCCGACCTGCAGGCAGCCGTCCGAGGGCCTGTCAGTGGCCGCGCCGGCCGCCGACTCCTGGTCCCCGGCCACCTCGGTCGTGGCCTCACCGGAGGCCAGAGCCGGTTCAGCCCACCTCCACCTTCGCTCAGGGTGGCCTCCGGGTCCTCTCCGATGCAGGCGGCCAAGGGAAGCCGAGGGCCCGGAGAAGCCCAAAAGCCACGCCTGGGTCTGGATCCTCGTGTTCCTGCTGTTCATGGCCCTGGCCGTCGCCGGCGGGCTGTGGGCCTCGGGGCCTTCGACTCTCACCCGACCCCCGACGCCGAGTCCCCACCATCAGCAGGTGGAGGTCCCCGACACCTCCGGTCAGGGACGAGGAATCGGCCCAGGAAGACCATCGAGGGCGCCGGCCTGAAGTTCGCCAGGACGAGGTCGCCAACGAGGAGGTCAGCGCGGGCCTGGCCGTCTCCTCCGACCCGGGCAAGGGCACGAAAGGTCGAGCCGAACTCCACCGTCACCGTCCACTTCTCCACCGGATCCGCCATGGTCAAAGGTTCCCGACCTGACCGGCAAGACCCAGGAGGACGCCCGCAAGGCCCTCAAGGACGCCGGGCTCGAGGGTGGGAAACACCTCTCAGGAGGACTCCGCCACGGTCGCCAGGACCGGGTCATCTACACCAACCCGCCGGCGGGGAACTCCGTTGCGCGCGGCACCACGGTGGACCTGGTGCTCTCCACCGGCAATACCTCCGTCCCCGACGTCTCCGGCCAGGACGAGGCCACGGCGAAGAGACCATTGAGGACGCCGGCCTGCAGTTCGAGAAGGGCGACGACGTCGCCTCGGCGGAGGTCGAGCGCGGCAAGGCCGTCTCCTCCGACCCGGCCGCGGGCTCCAGCGCCTCCTCCGGAGACACGATCACCGTGCACTTCTCCAGCGGCGCGGCCACCGCGGCGCCGACCGGTCCCGTGACGATTCCAAGAACCTCAACGGCAAGACCGTCGAGGAGGCAACTGCCGAACTGCAGAAGCTCGGACTCAACGTCACCGTGGACTACAAGTCCTCTGACAAGGTGGATGCCAATAAGGTCATCGGTACGAGCCCGAAGGCCGGAGACCAAGTGCCCGCCGGTTCGACCGTTAACCTCACGGTCTCCAGCGGTAAGGACGGCGGAGGCGGCGACAACCAGCAACCGGGCAACCCCAATCCTGGCGGCGGAGGCGGAGGCGTCAACTGAGCGCCTGAGGGTTCCAGGCGCCACGCCTAGGTTGATCCCTCGCTCAGGTGACTGGTCGCCCAGGCTTTCCTGGCCTGGGACACCAAACCATGTCCTTTCGATGGGGCCGTGTGGTGACGATCAACATCGGCCCGGGGCGTGGCCAGTCCTGCTCGCCAGGATGCACCTCGCTGTCGCCGTCCTGCCGTGCCTCGCGCTGACAACCGACCCCAAGGTCCGTCACGGACGCACCTCGCCGTTGTCCTGCGGAAAGCCTCGTGCGGGCAACCGGTCCCAAAGTCCGTCGCGGCCGCCCCGTCATTCCATGCGTGCGGACAGCCGAGCCCTGGATCCGTCGCCGGCGCCATCCCACCGTCCTCCTGCCACCCCGTACACACGGGCGACCGAGCTCAGCGTCGTCGAGAACGCACCTGAGGCCACGAGCACGGCCCCTGCGAGTCTGCAGACCGGGAGCCCTCAGGTACGTCCTCAACCTCTGGGCACCTCCATCCGGCAGGCCGTCACCACCGACAGGGGACATTGCGCGCGGCCGGGTGGCGTATCGTCCCGGGCGGGTCATTTCGACGCCGTCGGGGACAGCAATCCCGTCGAACGCGTCACCTGTCCCCGGCCGCGCGAAAATGTCACCGCACGCGCAGGATGTCCCGGCCACCCGGAACCTCCCGACCACCTGGGACCCCGACCGCGCGGGACCCCCGGCTTAGATGCCGCGCGCCGACAGCACGCCGTCGATCGCGCGCAGCTCCTCCAGGACCTGAGCTCGATCTCGCCCTCGACGTCGACCAGCGTCACCGCCAGCTCGCCGCGGGACTTGTTGAGCAGGTTGGCGATGTTCTGCCCGTGCTGGGCCACGATCGTGCGAGACCTGCCGACCATGTTGGGCACGTTGCGGCTGACGATGACGAGCCGGTGCGTGCCCTCCTGGCGCGTCATGACGGCCCTCGGGGAAGTTGACCGAGTTGTGGACCTGGCCGTCCTCGAGGAAGCCGCGCAGGGAGTCGGCGGCCATGGCGATGGCGCAGTTGCGCTCGGCCTCCTGAGTGGAGGCGCCTAGGTGGGGCAGGGAGATGCACTTGGGGTGCTTGTGGACCTGCGTGGAGGGAAGTCGCACGTAGCCGCGCAGCGTGCCCTCGTCGAGGGCAGCCACGACGACGTCGGTGTCGACGATCTCGCGCGCGCGAAGTTGAGCAACACCGCGGTCTCCTCTCAGGAGGGCCAGGCGCTGGGTGCTCACCAGACCGCGGGTGGCGCGGGATGAGGTACGTGGACGGTGAGGATGTCGGCGCGGCGGAAGACCTCCTCATGGGTCGGCCTGCTCGACCCGGCGCTCAGGTGCGCAGGCGTGCTCCACGGAGTTCGGGTCGAAGCCGACGACGTTGAGCCCCAGCCCCAGGGCGGCGTTGGCCACCTGCACGCCGATGGCCCCTGGGCCCGATGACGCCGAGCGTGCGGCCGGGCAGCTCGAAGCCGACGACTGCTTCTTACCGGCCTCGACGGCCTGCGGCGATCTCGGCGTCGTCGCCCTCGAGGGTGTGGGCGAAGCGGGCCGCCGGGATGAGGTTGCGCGAGGCGATGAACAGGCCCGCCAGGACCAGCTCCTTGACGGCGTTGGCGTTGGCGCCGGGAGTGTTGAACACGGGCACGCCGCGCCGGTGAGCACACCTCGACCGGGAGTCAGCGCCCAGTGCCGGCGCCGGCCCGGGCCACGGCAGGACCGACTCCTCGATGAGTGTCGTGGAGCGGCCGAGCGCACCGGAGGTGGCGTCGGGCCCTCACGGAGCCGCCGACCTCGTAGAGCTCGTCGGGCAGGCGGGACAGGCCGGCCCCGGAGATGGCGTTGAGGGTGCGGATACGGAACTTGTGGTCCAACACTGCTGAGTGGTCACGGAAGTACTTTCTGCAGAGCGGTCGAGGAAGGTTGTGGCAGGGGCCGGCGGGCGGTGGCGCTCAGCCCAGGCAGCGAAGTCGGTCATGTAGTCGATGAGGGCGCGCACGCCCTCAATCGGCATGGCGTTGTAGATGGGCGCGCCGCCCACGGAGCGTGCCCTTGGGTTGGTGAGCCCGGCGGCCTGGGCGCGCCAGCGAAGTCGGCGTCGCGGGCGGGTCGGCCAGGTGGAGGGCACGTTCATCCAGGACCGCGAGCGCTCCTGGAACGAGGGCTTTGGCGTAGAAGTCGGAGAGTCGATGTGGCCGTAGAGGAGCTCGGCCTTGGCGCGGTTGCGCTCGGCCATTGCCTCCAGGCCGCCGCCGTCCTCGATCCAGTGGCCGATGAGCTAGCAGGTAGAGTGGCGAAGGTGGGGGCGTGTTGAGCATGGAGTCGGCGTCGGCCATCTTCGTAGTCAGGACGGTGGGGTCACCGGGCGGGCCCGCCCCAGCAGGTCCTCGCGCACGATGACGACGGCCCGGGCCCGAGGGCCCCATGTTCTTCTGAGCCCCGGCGTAGATGAGGCCAGTGGCGGGAGACGTCGATGGGCCTCGAGGAGGATCGTGGAGGAAGTCGGCCACCAGCGGGACCTCGCCGGCCTCGGACGTAGTCGAACTCGACCGCCGATGGTCTCGTTGGGCGTGTAGTGCAGGTGAGCGGGCGGTCTCGGGCACTGAGAGGAGCCGGGCTCGATGGTCGTGCGAGGAGGCCTCGTCGGCCGGCACGACGACGTCGAGCTCGTAGGCTCCGGCCTGCTTGATGGCGCTGGCGGACCACTGGCCGGTGTTGGTAGGCGACCGTGTCACCGGGGCGGTCAGGTTGAGATGCCGCGAACTGTGCGCTGGCGCCGCCCCTGAAGGAAGAGCACACGGTAGCCCTCGGGAACGGACGGGAGGCGGCGGGGTGGCCTCGGCGTCGGCCGCGCAGGCCACGAGTCGGCTCCGCGGTGGGGAGACTCAGGACGGATCCGATCCGCCCCAGCTGGTGAGCTCGGAGGCGGCCTGTTCGAGACGGAGCAGAGGGGCTGGGCGGGACCGGCGGAGGAAACTGAAGACGCGCGCGAGTCATCATTGCCGCTTATGCGGCAGCGGCAATCTCGTCCCGCATAGCGACGCGCGACGCCGGCCCGCAGCGGAGCGGGACGTATCAGGTCAGAGATCTCATCAGCCAAAAGCATGGCTGACACAGCCGCTCCACCCATCAACCAAGCACGTTGTCGGCGATAGCACGGGTGGACCACTCAGCTGACCGCTAAGGTGCCTTCGCCTCAGTCCCTACCGACAAGTTCTTGCCAGATCAACTCACAGAACGACAACACCCTCGGCAGGCTCGCCGCATCGTCGAGCCGCACGAGGATCTCGCCCGCGCCGACGACGCAGCCGGTGCATCCGGTGCCGCTGGCGCAGGCGAACCGGTACCCGCTGGGCCGGCAGATGTTCGACCGGCTCCGCGGGACGCAAGCGCGCCTGAGGCGCCATCCTCGCGCTCTGGTCGCCGTGGTGTCCTGGCCACCGGGTTCCGGGCCTGCAACTGCAGTCGGGCCTGACGGGAGGTCTCCGCGGCATCCCGGAGAGCTAACCCGCTCAGGGCACGATGCCCTTTCGCGCCGGCGGACGCCTCCCCACTCACCGGCACTGCAGGACAACGCCCCGCGCCCACGATGGAGTGGCTGACGCTGCCGGGTCACGGCGTCGTCACCGGACGGCTCGTACGCGTGGGACAAACTCGATGCACCTCAACGCCATCGCCTCGCGCGAGCACCAGAGCGGGCTGCGCTTCTACGTCATTTCCCGGGCGCCCCAGCGGCATCCAGCCCATCTGCTGAGCTCCCACGCGGTCACCCGCACAGTACGTTCAACGGCAACGCGCCGGGCCAGTCGCTGGCGCCGGACTACAACGATCGAGATGATGTCGATGCTCACCGGCTTGGTCTGGCCCCATAGCAGTACGACGGCGACCCGCGCTGGCCTTCGCGCCACGGCCTGGCGCAGTGAGGGCACCTACCCGATGAACGGCAAGTCTCCGGGGAGGCCCTCGGCGAACTGGATGCCGTCGGCGGCGAACCAGAACACGCTCATCGACACCTGGGACGGCAGCCTTCCAGGTGACGCCGACGCGGCGCGATACCGTCCGCGGAGAGCGGTCAAGCGCGGGGTCGGCTACCTGACGACTCCTTCGGCTACGCCACGATGGACACCGCCGACTGGCACTTCCTGCCGAAGCTGAAGGAGGCCAAGGCGGACAGGCCTGCGCAGCTGCCGATCGGCGGCGAGTCTGCGGGCATCCAGGGAGTGCTCCGTGCGCAGCGGGCAGCTGCATGGCCTCGGGCTCCAACGGAGGAACGGTGGACATCAACGCCTCCATCAAGGCCACGCACGCGAGCTGGCTGGTGGACAACTGGGCCTTCACCACGACCCTCAACGGCTCCGAGCGCGAGCAGACCCGTGCGAGGCTCCGCGAGACCGGCTACGACCTCGCGGTGGCGCTGGCGGATGCGCAGCAGCGGATGAGTGGGTGCAGATCGCCAACAACGGGTGGCGCCCTTCTACTACAACTGGAACGTGGGCGGTGGCCATCAACACCTCCAACGGCATGGAGGTCGGGCGCACCACGCTCAGCGGCGACCTGCGCAAGGTCCGCGGTCGGCAAGACCCAGACCTTCTCCGGGCAGCTCCCCGGCGGACCCGGCCGGACAGAACACGATCCTGGGCGCGTGGTCAGCCCGCTCGACTCGGTCAGGCTGCGCTTCTCCAGCGCCGCCAGGATCAGACGCTGCGGCCACCTCACCTGGGCGCACCCACCGAGTAGGCGGGGCCGACGGCGGAGACCCGGCGGGCTGGCCCCCACCCGAGGCCGGGCTCCCGACCCGGGTCCGGGCGATCGAGGACCTGGCAGCGGGGATCCCCAGGGAGGTCAGAGCCTTCGAGGCCGCGGCCGGCTGAGGAGCAGGGCGTTCACGGCGGCTCGGCGGAGCGTCAGTCTGCCCACAAGGCATGACACGCATACCTGACGCCATAATTCGCAGAAAGAGACCGCGGAATTCCAGCGATTTCCGCTGGCGCTCCCGACGGCGCCTAAGCAATGTCAGCTCGTGGACACTGGGCTGCTGGGGTGCTCGACTCGCGAGGTCTGGCGAGATGTTGGTGTCACCGAGCGCCCTCAACGCAGGTCCTGTCATGTCAGTGCCGTCATTGCCGTAGGTCCGTATGCCCGCTTGCGCGAGGGCCGACGCACTTTATTATTATTATTATTATTATTATTATTTATTATTATTATTATTATTATTATTATTATTATTGTTGTTGTTGTTATTATTATTGTTATTGTTGTTATTGTTATTATT
>BNJS01003811.1_pt1 | contig 132116 bp, 236 predicted proteins | sample 8540461 | NCBI WGS metagenome assembly BNJS01 (sample SAMD00202454, study PRJDB9452) | human saliva metagenome | isolation source: human saliva | place: Japan
CATATGTAGCAGTTAGATTATTGTGATAGATAGATGATAACAATAGATAAGATTAGGAGGAATTCAGTTGGAAAAGCTATTATTCACTGGGGAGGTACACCTTTAGAGGGTCGTATTGCATGTAAGTAGTGCATGCAGTACTACCTATTATTGCGGCGACTTTATGAAGCGTCTACTCCAAGCACCCTGCTTGAAATTCCAGATTTGGAAGATGTTCATACTATTTGTGATGTCATTGCATCCCTTGAGTGAAAGTAACAAAAGATGGAGAAAATATTACCTTTGATGCGTCTACAATTTCTGCTACAGAGGCGCTTTGATGATTTAGTACGTCGTATGCGTGCGTCCTCTTTTGGTGATGGGGACCTGGCTGGCCTGAAAAAGGGAAGCCTGAATTGCTTTACCAGGTGGTTGCCACTGGTAGTCGCCCCATTGATTTGCATTTGAAAGCTTTCAGCGCTAGGAGCTACCATTACTATGGGAGAAGAATTTGTAGAAGCGAAAGCTCCAGAAGGGTTAAAGGCAATTTAATTTATCTAGACTTCTCGTAGTGGAGCTACTGAAAATGTCATTATGGCAGCAACTTTTGCAGAAGGTAAAACGATTATTGAAAATGCTGTTGAAGAACCTGAAATTGTTGATTTAGCTACATTCTTGAATAGTATGGGTGCTAATATTCGAGGTGCCGGTACGGATGTGATTCGTATTGAAGGGGTTAAGGAGTTGAAAGGTGCTGTACATACTGTCATTCCAGACCGTATTGAAGTTGGTAATTTATTTAATTGCAGCAGCTATGGCTGGTGGTGATGTATATGTGGAGAAATGCACCTTTCTGAGCATCGAAACCTGTGGTAGCTAAATTAAAAGAAGCTGGTGTTACCGTTGAGGAAGATATTGACGGCATCCGTGTCATCAGTAATGGACAATTGAAAGCAACATCTATCAAAACACTGCCATACCCTGGATTCCCAACAGATATGCAGGCTCAATTTATGGCGATGACAACTATTGCAAAGGGTACAAGTGCTGTCATGGAAAACGGTTTTGAAAATCGGTTCATGCATGTAGCTGAATTGAAAAATGGGAGCTCCATCGAAGTAGACGATCGAAAAGCTATTGTAACTGGTGTAGAAACAATTGGTAGGCGCTGAAGTAGAAGCGACAGACTTGCGCTGTGGTGCAGCCTTAGTTTGTGCGGGTTTAGCGGCTTCTGGAATCACTCAAAGTGGGCCAATTAACACATATCGATCGTGGATATGATAATCTAGTGGCAAAATTAAAAGGAATAGGTGCTAGCATTGTTCGGTGGACGAGTAAGCAAAAAGAACCTCAAACAAAAGAGGAGCGACGGAAGCAACGTCGTGCATGTAGAAAGCCAATAGGAACGACAACTAAAACAAACATCCTTTTAAACGAGAAAGCCGTCCTGTCTCATTACTTGAAAAATATCTCTATTATGGACTACAGATATTGGTATCGATTTGGGGACTACCATATGTAGTGATGTATGTCAAAGGTAGAGGGATTGTTCTAGATGAGCCAGGGTTTTGTGGCTTGTGATACAAAGACAAGAGAAGCTGGATTGCCATAGGTCGGAAGCACAGAGCTATTTTAGGTAGAACCCCAGAGGGAATTGAAGTGATTCAACCTTTAGCAAGGGGCGTTATTGCGGACTAGTGATACAACAGCCCATATGTTACGTCATTTTATTCGCCGTGTAGTGCCTGTTTCAGGGATTGATTCGATCCCGTATTATTGCTTGTGTTCCATCTAGTATTACGCCAGTGGAAAAACGGGCTGTCTTAGAAGTGTTGCTGCAAGCTGGGGCCCGTAAAATAGTGCTTATGGAAGAACCTTTGGCAGCTGCTATTGGCACTGGACTGGATAAGGCAGGTGGGCAAGTGGGAGCTATGGTGGTAGATATCGGTGGGTGGAACCACAGATATTGCTGTGATTTGTGACTCTGGTGTGGTAGTTAGTGAGAGTTTACGCATCGGTAGTGATACTTTTGATGAATCTTTACTGCAATATATGAAGCGTAAGAAAAACTCTTATAGGACCTCTAACTGCTGAAGATTTAAAAATTGAAGCGGCACTGTCGATCCAAGGTCTGGAGAAGAACGTGCCATCGTTAGAGGAAGACATAGGGTAACGGGATTACGCGCCGCAGTGGAAATTACTTCGAAAGATATGAAGTTTGCTACCGAAAGACCGGTACAAAACATCATTGAAGGAATTATTGGTATTTTAGAAAAACACCACCAGAATTATTGGCGCAAATTAATGATCAGTGGCATTATTTTGACTGGTGGTGGCTCTTTGCTACGTGGACTCGGGATCGAATGATTACGGAAAAACAGGTCGTCCCGCCTATGTGGTAGAACACCCCTAGATACTCTGTTATATTAGGTACAGGCAAAGCATTAAGTGAATTGAATCAATTACGAGATACCTGTAGAAGAATCGGTGACAAGCATACTTACATCTCATGATTCTTTCATCTATAAGCTATATGATATATATGGTAGATACCTATTGTGGATAGGTATACTAGCAGGAGTTTATTTTAATTAATCTTGAAAATATGATATACTGTACATGGAAGAAAAATGTAGGAGGTGTATATATATGAAAAAGTTTTTCTATATAGTTTAGGGGCGCTGTTAGCAGCAATCTAGTGACATCTACGGCAGAGGCTGCACCAGCAAATCGCGAAACTGTGTTATCTGGTGAAGTGGTATCTGTGGTTAGTGTAGGAACTTCTGTCAAAGAAGGGATCCATTGCAATAGTGCAAAACATTAGGTGGGCCCCTATGGTGGGTGCTCGATGCTTAGTGTAAATGGTGTGGCACAAACCGTCAGTTTGCACCCAGGTGCCACTGTTGAGCGTGGTCAAATTATAACAGTGATCGATAATTAATTAATAATTAATCAATAAGAAGAGGCGATATAGATGGATATACATCGTTTTGGCGTCAGTACACAAAGAGTGTGCTGGCGCTCTTGTTAATAATGGAGCTACTTTTTACAAGTGCTCATGCATAGAATTTATGAAAGTGAAGACTTACATCGTGGCATGGTAGGTCCTGCTGATACAGTAGTACAAAGGGACAAAATCGATTCTTTCAAAAGTGGAAGTCTCAGCGTTGCTAGAAACAACGTGGCCCATCAGGGCGATTTGATTCTAGTGAAAGTATCTGGTCCCATCATTGATGCATCTGGGGGTATTGTTCATGGTATGAGTGGTAGTCCTGTGTATATTGATGGGAATTGCAGTAGGTGCCGTTGCCTATGGTTGGGGATTTACAGATGGTACTTTGGGGATGGTAACACCTATCGATCGAATGTGAAACTGCATGGGATGAAAGTACGGAGGTTACCGATCCATGGAAAGATACACAGCAATTGATTCCATTGGGCACCAGTGATGGCAGATGGTTATGATGAAAGCTATCCTTAGCATATTTGGAACAAAAGATTTAGATTTCCGGTTATAAAGGATATGCTACGGCTGGTGACAGTAATTACGGATGACATTGTGGCAGGCAATGGTGCCTGAGCTCGTCTATCGCGGCGTTGTTGAGTAAAGGTGATTTGAAGATGGGTGCCGTAGGGACCGTTACTTATGTAGAATAGGATCAGTGGTTGCTTTTTGGACATCCATTTGACAAACGGCTCTACGGTTTATTTGCGTAACTCTGAGTATCTTTACAGTAGTAAAAGTATAGACTGGTTTTAAAATTGGGGTCCTAGGGCGAGTAGCGGGTGTTATCACAGAAGATCGTGGTGCAGGTATTGCCGGTACCGTTGGTGTATTTGGAAAGGGTGTTCCTGTACGTATGCAACTTCGTGATGAGACCGTGGGTAGAGCGTAATGCAGCTGTGACTGTCGTGGAATCTTCTAAACTGACACCAACTCTGGTGGCTACCTCTGTGTATAGGTTTGCTGAATAAAACATTAGACCGTGTAGGTGGCGGTACAGCTAAAATCAATATTAAAGATTACACCAGTAGATTCTAGCTACCTACCTTGGAGCGTCATATTATGGTGTACTCTAGTAGCTCAGTATCTGAAAAATCTATCGATGAATTATTTGATGTTAGTGGAAAGTTTAATGAATAATGCTTTTTAAAGATTATGAAATTCGTGATATTCAAGTAGATGTACAAAAGTGGAAGAAGCAAAACGTCAGCTACACGATCGTCGATGCTAGTGCAGACCAAGTTGATTGATCTCCTGGAATATGTGTAATTACCATCATTTACAAGCTTTTACCGTGAAGGGAAGATTCAACGAGAAATTATCTTGAAAGTGCCAGAAGATCAGCTAGGAACCTATACGCTTGAAGTGCGTGAGGTGGCGTGATTCGATTACACATGTTGTTTGAAAAAAACAAAAATATAATTTGACAGATGAAATTGTAGAGCGATTGAAAAGGTGCATAAAAACTTTGATGAATATTTCAAAGATCTCCAGTGAAGATGATCGGAATAACCAAATATGTGGCAGAGTTTTTAGCCGATGATATCAGTATGGTGGAAGAGTCTGGAGATAAGGTGAAAAAGCAGCGACTTGAATCGGACGATGATGATGTGGATGATGATGAATTTGCCAAATGGGCAAACATAGGTTTGAAAGCCTCTGATGATGATGAAAAAGAAAATAACGAGGACTACGAGTTGTCGTTGATTATGTTGTCTTAGGTGATGGACAGTTTAAGGTACAAGTGGTGGACAAAAAGATCGAGACCATTGCGTAAACAACGGATCGAAAAACTTTTCAAAATTAACAGAAAGCAAAAGCAGAAGAGGCAGACCAAAAGAAAAATAAATAGCTTCATCTTAAGAGAGCGAGGACGATGCCCTATCATTTTCCTGCTTTTATTTTGAAAACTCCTATGGTACTACTGCACATTCAAAGGAGTTTTGTGATATACTGAGGATTGATATAAATACTCAGGAGGGACTATGATTTGGTTAACATGGATTGGTAAGCAAATGATCTTTCCTATCCCAGATAGGTGAGAAGCCATGTTGTTACTATGGAGGACCATGGGACAATTACCAAAATAAATTGAAACTCACAATCGAACAAATGGCACACTTAGGTTGTATATTCACTTGCCGATTTTATCATGCTAACAATGTGCAGAGCGCTGTGTATGACATTGCAAGTAGCCGATGTATTGATTCGTTACGGGCACAAAGGACCGTAGAGCGCATTATGCCGTCCATTAGGACGAGAATGGGCCCAGTCTTAGTGGGCGTTGTATGGATGGCGTAGGTGCAGCGACTGACGGAGCTAGAGCACTATGAAAGTAACAGAACAGATTGATGTCGCTCTAAGGTGATGGCGGTGAACCCTATCGGGTATCATGTAGTACCTCGTGTGGTGGCATGCATGATTATGGTGCCATCTTGACATTTTATGGTGTTCTTATCGGTGCAGGTGGTGGGTGCTCTAGTGGCTACCATGGTGAAAGGTTCAGCCGGTTCTACCTATTTTAGATTCCATTCAAATTTTTGCGATCCTATCTGAGTTTGACGTATGGATTAATAATATCTTGCTGTTCGGAGCGGTGATTGCTCTGTAGGATCCTATAAAAGGAATGTACACAGATATGGGGGGCTACTACCGCAGTTGGCTGTCTACTACTAGCTCTGTAGTAACCAGTATCATTTTAGTCTTTATATTAAATTGCTATCAGTCTTATTATTCTAGGAGGACCTGTGATTGAATTACAAAATGTGGTCTTAGCCTACGAGAATAGAATTATTTTTGAGACCATGAGATTTAACCATCCATGATGGAGAAACTCTCGCTATTTTAGGGCTCTGGGCGGGTAAAAAGCATTGCTTAAATTGATTATCGGTTTGTTACGACCTACCAGTGGGTCGCGACGCGCAGTAGATGGTGTAGATATTACGCAAATCGGTGAGGCTGAGTTCACACAAGTGCGACAAACCATGAATGGTTTTCAATATTCTGCCTTATTTGATTCCATGAGTGTCGGTGAAAATGTAGCGGGTTACGTCAACATACGACGATGAGTGAAGATGAAATTAACGTACCGTTGCAAAAGCTACGTATGGTGGGATTACCAAAGACGGAGCATTATATGCCAGTGAATTATCAGGATGACGTTGATTAGTTTTGGCTCAGTGTCCATTGCTTTTGCTCCTAATATCATTCTGCGATGAACCGACATCAGGTTGACCCGATTACCTCAGGACCATTAGTCGTTTAATACGAGTATGCAATCTCATTGCAATGTAGTTCCATCGTGGTTACTACGATATGAACTCAACCTTTTTGTGGCAGATCGTGTTGCTTTATTAGATAAAGGAAAGTTTGTTGAAGTATCACCAACGGAAGAATTTAGACATTCTAAGAATCCGAAGGTGCAACAATTTATAGAGGGTCGTAAATCTGTAAAAACAGAGATACAAGAAGAAGGAGATATGCCATGAAGTGGACAACAGAAGCGAAAGGTGAGTCTATTTACCGTAGTGGGGGTAGTCTCATTTGCTGTGCATTGTGTTTTTAGGACGATTTGACATATTTGCAGCTCCTACTATGCATATTGCTGGGAATTTTCAATCTGTAACGGGGTTGAAAGAAGGCAATACAGTGCGCTTTTCGGGGTGAAAGTAGGAAAAGTAAAGTCTATGCAAGTCACCGACAAACGAGGATTACGGTATCTATGGACATCGACAAAAGATGTAAAATTCCGACAGACTCTGCATTTACCATGGAAAGTGATGGTATTTTAGGGAGATAAAGCTTTATACAAATTACGCCAGGTCGTAGTACTCTGTATTTAGATGATGGTGCTTTTATCACAGGGGATGGAAAAAGTGAAATCGATCAAAACCATGGCGCAAGCTACGAGGGTGATGGGCGGATGCACCACTACCTTGCAATCTATGGAATGGTATCATTGGCGATGAAAAACACAAAACGCTTGCGCAATGCCTTACAATCGACAGAGTTAATTGCTCAAAATACAGCAAATTTGACGGCTCAAATGAATGCTATGTTGAACAATAGTGACAATATATCAGCACAACAGGAATATGGTGGGCATTACGCAAAATATGGAATCCTTTGACAAATCAAATGGATAAGAATAAAACAATTTAATGCAGATGGTCAAGCGAGAACAGAAATACGTCAAAGTCGTGAATAATTTGAAAACTACTACAGATAGTATTTCAAAAATGGCAGGACGCTATGGAAGGGGTAGTAACGGACCCTAAGAGCGCTGCGGATATTAGGGAAACTTTGCAGCAATACAGCACAATTGACAAGCTAAAGCTAAACTCGTCTTACCGGAGGGACGTGAAAGGTTCGGATGGAAAAAGTCCGGATCTAGGAGCGCAAATAGAGACGGAGGTATTATATAATCCAGAGGATAAAAGAAAGTTCGTACCGATGCAGATGTGCCTTATGACGAAAGATTCTATCTATACGCTAGGTTTCCAATATAGGGAAATGGTTCTAATGTGGATCTCACCTATGGGAGACGCGTGTTATCAGCATACCACAGGCGGTTTATTTGATGGATAAATTAGGGATAGGACCGATGTGGGATTTGGAAAGACCACTTTCACTATCTGGAGCTCTGTTCGGATATCCGCCATGGTTCCTATCGGATTCGTTCAGATTGCAATTATGGAAAGATACCTATGCGGTAGGTCAATGGACTGAGCAGGGACACGACGATAACCGTGAATTATTTTTGAACTACAGAAGACATTAGGAGGACCCAATGAATATAAAAATAATGACAGTAGAGCGATGTTAGCAGCTTATGCATGCACAGTAGAGCAGCAGTACCGCATAGACAGATACAGTAAAAATTAGTACACTTTCAACAAAAAGCAGCTCGCAAGCGCTAATGATGACGAAGGATTAAAAACCAAGTACGCAAACAGTCAATCTGTGTCAGTCATGTGCCACAATCCATTGCATTAGCATTGCAAAATAATAGAGATCTTACATCGAAATCCCGTGCGGTTTATGAGATCATGACAGCACTAGTAGGTGTTTGCTGGTCGTGTAGAAATCCATTGGTGACCTATGGTTATATGATGCTGATCATAAAGAGGTGAAAGTGAATGGTGTTAGCCAAAACCTTAATGCCTGCTCTCGCATCAGTGGGAGCGGGGTGTATCCCTATTTAATCGTGCTTTTTGGATGCACAAATTGAAGTAGCTAAATATAATCGTGATAGCAGTGGTGCCGCTAACAGAAGCGTCTCGACTGTAAACAACAGCCACAACGGGTATTTGTCCTTAATTATGTCCCGTAATAAGGAGCGCAGAACAAACCGTTCGTGATTATGAAGAGCATTTAAGCGAATTTACAATATGAAAGCAGGTATTGTTTCTAAATCTGATGTATGTAGCAACGAATACAAGATTAGCCAATGCAAAAACTACTAGTAGAAGCAAAATGCATGCTAGTTTGGCAGAGGCAAAGTTTAACAATCATGGGACTGCCTGTATCTACTGATGTAACAGCAGATAAAGAATTAACTTATGCGCCATATGGTATTTCCTTAGAATCCGCAAAATCCTATGGAGTAGCGCATCGTGTAGTATCGTACAAGCAGCTATGTCGAGTGAAATCTAGACGGAAGAAAATGTGAGTCGTGCAGATGTTTCCAGATATTCCAGTGGTGAAAGCCAATGCTAGTCGAGGTATGAATAGTTACACACTGGGCTGGTAACGATAACAAAAATTGGTCTCGTAGGTGCTACCTTATCTTGGAATTTGTGGGATGGGGGCCAATCGAAAGCTAACGTAGGTGCTGCAAAGCAAACTTAGAAAAAGCGAAAGAAGCCTACGTACAAACGATTGATACAGTGGAGTTACAATGCAAGAGGCGTACTTAAATTTAAAAAGCATCAGAACATTCGAGCACTCATGCTGCAGTGGAAGCAGGACAAGAGGACTTCCGCATTAAAACATTGCGTTATCGTTCAGGAGTAGGTACTACGTGGATGTGCTTGATGCGGGAAACAGCGTTAATGACAGCTCGTAATAATTATGTAGATGCTCTATATAACTATAACTTAAGTATGGCTATGGAAAAAGCTATGGGTATTCCTGTAGCCGCAGTAGGGTAGTGGTGTAAAAATTTGTTAATCAGGATAGCGATCTACCGATATGAGGGTGAATCACTGAAGAGGAAACACTGGATACTAGGTATTGTACTCAGTGGATGTGTGGCAGGCGTTGATTCGGCTTACAACCACTGAGCGAAACTATGTAGGACCCTATGTAGCAAGAACAATTACATACAGCACTGAATGGAACTGTTTCCTATTCAACATTTCACAGTGGCTGGGATGGTTCCGTTCACATGCAAGACCTTATCGTAGACGATGCGAAAGGGCAACGTGTGCTTACCGCAGATGCGTTGACGGTATCCATTCAATGGCTTAAGCATTGCAATATCCTTTTGGACAGGTATCGCCAGATGCCTTAATTGGTACGATACTGTCAGTTCACCGCATATCAATGGTGCAAGATGAACATGGGACAATGGAATGTACTCAGTTAGTGAAGGAACGAGAGTCGGATAGTCCTAGCCAATTCAGTGTGGATTACTACGATTAGAAAAAGGGAAGCGTATCTCTTTACCTACCGCACGCAGAACCATTGCTCTTATCGGATGTGAATGTGACCGTCCTGAGGAGATGGTGGACATATGCTAGATGGAGTTGTTGATGCCCAAGTAGGTAATGATCAAATTCATTCAATATACGATGGGCGTTGGATGACAGCGGTAATCGATCATTCTATGTGAAACTCCGCATTTAGATATGGCTCCTATTGTGAGTCGAATCTCCTGCCAAGTGCAGTAAGCCCTATGACGGGAGAACTTACAGATGTAGCATTGACAGTAACACAACGTGGTGGTTTCTGGTATGGTGAAGGCGGCTTTTTCCTTCACAAAATGTGGGGACAACTTCTTCAAGGTTATCGATTAACATCGGGAAAGGGTAAACTCCAAATCCATGGAGATGTGTTGTTCTTGGATGGAATTGAAACCAATGTGAATGACGAGCATCTTCGTGTGAGTGGGACTGTACACCATGTCTTTGATGAGGATCCCACATTACATGTCAACGTAGGATTGAAAAGAGTGGAACCTAGCCTCCTTTGATCAACTGCCGATGACGGGATATGTCAGCAGATGCACTCCTAACAGGACCTGTGTCAAATGTAAAAGCCAGTGCGATGTAGAGGTACGAGATATTGCTCGACTGAAGGCATCACAGTGAATCGAAAGCTCATCTTTCCTATGGAGATCAAGTAATTCATGTGGGAGATGCCGAACTGAATGCTCAGGGTGGAATCGTAACTGGAACTGGCTCCCTATCATATGGATACAGAAGATTTCTCCGCACAAGTAGAGGTACAGATGTATCCCTATGGGCAGCCCTTGAGGGCTTGCCTACTGTACAGGTGCAGTAAGTGGGTCCCGTAACCATTGAAGAGGAACAAGGAGCGATTTTCAAAAATAAACGGCTCTGTACATGGACGCCACATTGGATATCAATCTATCTTAGTGGATACCTTTGGATGCTAGTGTATCTGGGATGGCACACACAGCTAGTAGTGCCGTATCTAAATGGTACTTGGGGTCGAGGCACTTTCACGGGTAGTGGTCGATTAGGCAATGATACATTTGGTATTAATGCATGGCACTAACATTGGATTGGGAACTAATTCAATGAGTGAGCCCTAAACCGTTAGGCGGTACTGTTTCTGTGGAGAGCTAATTTACAAGGGCCCCTAGAAAATCCAACAGAAATATCACTCTTGCTGGTGAAAAGCTTTCCTACGGAACAACCAAATTTGATCGTGAAAATATTAAAACAAAGTTAGAGGATAATACTTTCCATATTCTTGAAGGAAATTTGGACTATAAAAAGTACCTATAGCCTAGGAGGATATATCCGCTTAGATGGTGAACAAAATATGGATATTAGAGGCTCTGCGAAGGATGTGCGTATCGAAGATGTGTTGCCAACATTCACAGACATTCCTATGACGGGATGGCTTAATACGGATATTCATGTACAAGGAACGTTACAACAACCGCAAATAGAAGGTCATCTAAAAGCTTGGGATGGTTCTATATATGGAAAACTATTAACATCGATTGAAGGGCCTATACATATCATGATGGTCATCTCCATATGCCAAGATTAGATATCAGTACCTATGGTTCTCTATTATTGCAGATGGAGATATACAAGATAAGCAGTTAGATATTAATTTTGTAGGGGGATGCGGTGCCAATTGAACCATTCGTTCGTGATGCAGGGCTCAACATGGTGGGCTATGTCGGGGCAGAAGGTCATCTCGGTGGCACTGTGGACGCACCTATTTTTTTGAAGGCATGGTGCAGTCGGATTCGATGCAGGTGCAAGATACTACTCTGCATGATATAGCAGGATCTGTGTATATTACACCACAGGTAGTACATCTACAAGGGATTGACTTTTCACAGGTAGTGGTACTAGTCGATACGAAGTAAAAGGTGGAGTTCAATTAGATAGTCCAAAACGCTTATTTGGGTATGTACATGTCCGAGATGGAGATTTGCATCAATTATTAGCATTAACCAATGCCCAAGTACCAGATGTAAATGGAAAGTTGCAGGCTACCATTGAGCTAGGTGGTAGTAGTGACAGTCCACGGTTAGATATAAAAGGTTCACTGGAAAATACTACGATTCGAGATGAAGTGGTAGGAACAGCTACGGTGAATATAGGCTATGGTGGACGAACGGTTGATATTCGTACCTTCAAATTACCTATAAAAAGAAGGCCCTGTTGTAGGCAAAGGTAAAGCTGATTTGGATGGTTCTACGGATATTCAATTAGTGGCATCGAAAGTGCCAGTACAAACAGTGCTACCGCTAGTCATACAAGATGTAAATGCACAGGGTAATTGGAATTTTATCATCAATGTACATGGACTTACAAAATCGCCAAAGGTAGAATTTTCCAGTGAAGTGGAACAAGCGGTTATCAATGGTATTACTCTAGATCAGTTGAGTATTTTGGGGTCTATGGAAGACCAAGTAGTGTCCATCCAACAGGGGATGGTTAAAAAATCGGATTCTTCTATTAAAGTGCGTGGTAAGTTGCCGTTGGGGGCATTTGTGACCAATGAATACGTGATGGATGATATGACTAAACAGTTTGATGTGTATGTGGATATGAATGAGGCAAACTTGTCCGTTCTGCCGTTGATGTTTAAAGAAGTACAGTCGGCTGATGGCGCTATTCGTGGTGTTGTTCATGTTACAGGGAACTCTGCCAATATATTGGCTAATGGTACGATAGAATTAGCTAATGGGACAATGCAACTGAAATCTTTGAAAAAGCCGGTTACACAACTTAAAGGGCAACTTGCATTTAGAGGGAATCATGTAGATATTACGGGTAGCACGATGATGGGCAAAGGTAATGCAGGTCTATCCGGTAATATAGGATGGATGGGACCAAGTATCACATCATATTACGGAGCTTTGCAGATGAAAGGTATAGAAATTGGTCATGAATTTTTATACAGGACCATTAGATGGTGAGTTGTATATAGTGGATAAACAGGATGATACCTACATTGGTTGGAGCTATTACGCTTCATGACGTAGTTGGCTCTATACCTTTAAGCTTTGATAGTTCCGATACATCTATTCCATTGGGATTAGATTTGACTATCGATGCCAAAAGAAAAATGTACGTCTCTATAATCCGTTACTTTATGATATGTTTTTAGAGGGTAAGGTGAAATTTGAAGGTACATTAGGAGAACCAAAGGCAAGTGGTAAGCTTTCTGTCAATAAAGGATATTTGAAATATTTGAAGAATCGTTTTTAGAATTACTGAAGGTCAGGCGAAGTTTGTTACGGGTAGTGTTATTCCTGAACTGAATGTACGAAGTATGGCAAATGTGAAAAACTATCGCATATCTCTACAAGCGGAAGGACCAGCTACGCAGATGAAGTTAAAATTAACGTCTGAACCTAATTTGTCGGAACGTCAAATTATTTTCGCTTTTGACATTTGGTCGAGAAATGTAGGCAATGCCAGTGGAGTTACATCGGAAGATGCCAATGCTTTACTGACATCCAGTTTACAATCCTTGGCGTTTGGTTATATCGAAGATGTGTTGCAAGATACACTGGGATTAGATTTGGTGAATATTACCACAGGTTCCTTAGATGGAAAAGACTCTCGTGATTTTGCAAGAAAAATAACTTTAATGTAACTATCGGTAAATATGTGGTACCGGATTTGATGGTTACTTTAACAAGAGGACTAAAAACGATCATGTAGTCCTATGGTTTTCAATATGATATCAATCGTAGTGTTAGTGCTACTGGATGGATTAATAATGAAAACAAACGCTACTAGGGGCGCAATGGCGCTATCGATTCTAAAGGAGGTGAAAGTATGCTCAATGATTATATCGCCAGCGTGGATACAATTGAATTATTGACCAGGGAAGAAGAACAGAAGCTTTGGAAGGCTTATGAAGAAGAAGGAGACTTGGAAGCACGCATGACGATCATTGAGCATTACCAACCTTTAGTGTTGAAAGAAGCCAATATATATCAATCTTCTAAGGTAGATAGGATGGATTGCATTCAAGAGGGAACGATTGGGCTTATTGAGCGGTAGAGCGCTATGACTCTAACAAAGGGTAGCCTTTTTCCCTCTATGCAGTGCATCGTATTCGTGGGCGTATCTTGGATTATCTTCGTAAGGAAGGTAAAGAAGGGATTGTATTACAATCGGAAACAGAAGACGGTGAAACTTGGTGGGAACAATTACCTGCTGAGGGCCCTTCTACAGAAATCGTTTGTGAAGAACGCATGTATGGTGATATTGTGACATCCGCTATGAAACAGTTGCCCTTGGCAGAGCAGCATGTAGTGGAAGAAGTCTATTACAAGGACCATAGTGTAGCTTCTATTGCAGATATGATGGAATGTAGTCATAGTTATATCCATCGATTGCGCAGAAAAGGGTTAGCACGTCTTAAAAGATTTGTTGGAAACAGCAAAAAGAAACGTGGGATAAGAGTTAACATTCCCTTGACATAGATAGGGTTTTTGTTTATTATAATTATATTATTATATAAACAACAGTGATGCGAAGGACATGACCCTAACCATCTATACTTTCAGAGAAAGATACCTTGGCTGTGAGTATCTAGTGTAGACTTAGATGTTACCACCTTCAAACTGGTTCAGTGAAGGCTAGAGCTTGTAATTGAATCCGTATGGACCCGTTATCGTCCGTAAGAGTGAGTCCCATGAATAGGGACTAACTAGGGTGGAACCGCGAAGATCTTCGTCCCTTGTATGAGAGGGTCTTTTTTTGTTGGTAAAAGTATTGCCATCCCCAATGGCATAGTAGTATTAGACCTAGGGAGGTAACCTATGAGTGAAGTAAATATCATTTTACCTGATGGAAGTTCTAAAGCTTTTGCAGCTGGAACTACATTAGGTGAAGCAGTAAAACAATTATCAAACAGTTTAGCGAAAAAGGTATTAGCCGCTGATGTGAACGGTGAATTAACAGATTTTACGTGAAGTATTGGTGGAAGGCTCTAAAGTAAGCTTTTTAACGTTTGCAGAAGACGGTGGCAAACACGCATTCCGTCATACTGCATCTCATGTGATGGCGCAAGCGGTGAAACGCTTATGGCCTGATGCGCAATTGGCAATTGGACCAGCTATCGAAAATGGTTTCTACTATGACATCGATATGGAAACATAAATTAGTGCCAGAAGATTTGCCAAAAATCGAAGCAGAAATGAGCCGTATTGTAAAAGAAAAACTTGCCTATCGAAAAAGTATTGATGGAACGTCAAGAAGCACTAGATTTCTTCGCGAGCTAAACATGAAAAATTATAAAGTAGAGTTGATCAATGATTTGCCAGCAGATGCAGTGATTTCTGCGTATAAACAAGGTGAATTTACAGACCTTTGTGCAGGTCCACACTTGGTAAGCACTGGTAAAGTAAAAGCTTTCAAATTACAAAGTATTGCAGGGCATACTGGCGTGGCGACGATAAAAATGTTGCAACGTATTTACGGTACTGCTTTTTGAAAAGAAAGAAGAACTAGAAGAATACTTACACTTATTAGAAGAAGCGGCTCGTCGTGATCATCGTAAATTGGGCAAAAGAGCTAGGCTTATTCGTCATTAAGGAAGAAGGGCCAGGATTCCCATTCTTCTTACCAAAAGGTATGGCAGTGCGCAATGCTTTGGAAGATTTCTGGCGTGAAGTACATCACGATTATGATTACGAAGAAGTTCGTACTCCAATCATCTTGAGCCAACATTTGTGGGAAACATCTGGTCACTGGTTCCATTACCGTGACTACATGTACACTACACAAATTGATGAGGCAGAATATGCAATCAAACCAATGAACTGTCCAGGAGGTATCTTGGTATATGCAAACGAAATGCATTCTTACCGTGATTTGCCAATTCGTATGGCAGAACTTGGATTAGTACATCGTCATGAATTGAGCGGTGCCTTACATGGTTTATTCCGTGTGCGTAGCTTTACACAAGATGATGCGCATCGTATTCATGACACCATCTCAAATTAAAGAAGAGTTAATGAGCGTTATCGATTATTCGGCCGTATCTACTCTCAATTTGGCTTGTCCTATCATGTAGAGTTGAGTACAAAACCTGAAGGCGCTATCGGCGACGATGCCATCTGGGAATTGGCAACTGAAGCGTTGCGTGAAGCTATCGAGGCAAAAGGTATCCCTTATCGTATCAACGAAGGTGATGGTGCATTCTATGGTCCAAAAACTAGACTTCCATATTCGTGATTCCATCGGCCGTACATGGCAATAGTGGTACTATCGATTGGATATGAACTTGCCAGAACGCTTTAACTTGGAATACATCGCAGAAGATGGACAAAAACATCGTCCAATCATGATTCACCGTGCGTGCTTTGGCTCCATGGAACGTTTCATCGGTATCTTAATTGAACACTTTGCAGGAGCATTCCCGACTTGGATGGCACCAGTACAAGTGAAAATCCTTCCAATCAGTGAAAAACATGTAGAATATGCTGAAAAGTTGCGTAAAGCATTTAAAAGATGCTTATGTACGTGTGGAACTAGATGATCGTAGCGAAAAAATTGGTTACAAAATTCGTCAAGCGCAAATGGAAAAAGTATCCTATATACTTGTGGTGGGTGATAAGGAAGTGGAAGAAGGAAAAGTGGCAGTTCGTAAACGTGGCGTGAGCGAACAAGGTGCGATTCCGTGGGAAGAATTCTTGGCAAATATCCAACAAAATTAAAGAACGTGCATAATTTAGAAAAAGCATCTTCACAAGAAGATGCTTTTCATCATACTAATAATAACATAAAGAAGTTGATCTTTCCTTTTCTAGTATTACGAGTAGAGGTGATGGAATCATGATTACATTCGATGATGCGGAAAAACAAAATTGAGTTCAGAAGATTTAAAACAAACTAAAAACAGCATAATGATATCAATGAATGGCCTTGTCCATTAACAGAGGATATGAAAAACAAATGCATGATAGTTTTAAAATTGTTCCCAAGAAAAATAGGAAAAATAAGAGGAATAAGAAAAAGCCGTAGCGAGCATTTATGGGCATCGTTACGGCTTTTATACGTATCTAGAAAAAGAATCGATATAAGAGTGAGGGGTCTTTATTTTTTAAGGAAGTAAATTGAGGAGATATTACTTATTTTCGATCTGTAGTGTGATAGTTTTATTGTAAATAGAAGACTACATTAGCAGTTTTGTTGAGCAGACATATCACCTTTCTCTACCGGTGTAGATGTAGAAAGATCCATAGCTCGTACAGCTAACATTGCGTATTTAGGGGTTGCTTCCATAGTCTGGTATGTGTTGCACCTAAACTGACTGACTTTGCAGGTCCCACGGTACGACCTAATGCACTAGCAATAATTTCTGCTGGTGGCGAGCATCACTAATAGCAGAGGTGAGATAGTTGGTCCTCTAGTTCTTGAGATAGATCTGTTTGGAATGTAAGGGAATTGATGTCAGAAGCCCCACTGGCAATAGCAACGTCAATAGCTTTACCAATAGAAGCTGTATCATATACTCTAACAACAACTGAATTTGTAACATTATATCCGTTTAGTTTTGAATTGCCGTCGATATAGTCATAATTAGGATTAATGGCGATGTTAGAGGTTTGTATATTATGTTTAGTAATCCCAATATGTTGTAGGGATGATACTAATTTGAACATGATGGCATCATTTTGTAATTTAGCAGTTGTACTGAGATGTTTTTTATTTGAGATGCCCACATTGAGCAATGCAAAGGAGGGTGCTATTTGACGAACAGCTTGTCCTGTTACGAAATTTCACCAGGTTCAATTTCCCTGAGGCCATAGTTAGTAATGTAGTAGATGCCATAAATGCGCTGATAGTAAACGCTTTCAAAAAGTAAAGAGTGTTTCATATAATTGACCTTTCTGAGTGGTGCACATATTGACAAATAAAAATAAGTGACCTACAATGATAGGTATAAATGAAAGTTTTATATTTATAATATGTAATTAATATGAATATTTGATGAAAGTTAGGAGTAAAAATGATGAACCCTGTTGATATTATGTTAGATCATAAAAGTATTCGAAAATACAAAACCTACACGAGTGTCCCCTCAACATTTAAGTATTTTTATTGGATGTTGCTAAAGCGAACTGCTACAGTATGGGGATGCAAACATTTAGTATTATTCGTATAGTGAAACCGGGAAATTAAAGAGGCGATTGCTGCGGTATGCAAACAAGATTATGTGAAAGACATGCCTGAACTATTTGTCTTTGTAGTAGATGCTTACCGCAATGCAAAAATTATAAAAGAAAAGGGATTGGACCTTGATACGGCAAGTGATGCAGATAGATTCTTTCAAGGGTGGACTGATGCTTGCCTAGCAGGCACAAAATATGGTGACCCGTAGCAGAACTGGCAGGATATGGTACAGTATATTTAGGTAGTGTATTAAATGATGCAGAAAAGATCATTGAAATTTTAAAAATTACCTGAATTAACATTTCCAGTGGTAGGACTTGGATTAGGTATGGCCGATCAAAAACCAGCCTTTGAAACCACGTATGCCAAGAGACGTGAATGTGTTTGATGATGTGTACAGTACATTTTGATAACTATCATGAATTGTTGGAAGATTATGATGAAGAGATGAACCAATACTACGACCTTCGAAGTCCGAATTACCCATTGCCTAAATTTACAGACCAAGTAGTGGGACGATTGAAACTGAAGGATGAGAAGAGAAGTGCATTGATTAGAATAGCGGAAAAACAAGGGTTTCACTTTTGATGCTATTCTGTCTTGTGGCAGTTATTAACTGAATATGATGAAGGGAAGAGCACGACATACCCCCTCTCAAACGGTATTTCATAATGTTTGTTCGAGGGCATGCCGTGCTCTTCTTGTATTTGCATGATTAAGTCAATAACACTGCCACAAGGCGTTCTACGCATAACAGCGTTCCTCAGGTAAAAAGTTTGTGAGTGTTTGTTCGGAGCACACCGTGCTCTTCTTGTATATGTGTAATTTAGATAGTAAAAAGCCACAAAGTCGTTCTACGCTTGACTGCGTTGTTAGATAAGAGGAAGAGGTAATCTTCTTGCAATTACATAAATTAGTCAATAGCATCTGTACAAGGCGTTCTACGTATGATCGTCTTGTTTGGAAGAAATGCTATTAATTAAACGGATACGTATGTGGTGCTTATGTAGTCTTGTTCTTAAAATACATATATGAATCAAAATGAACCTAATGTAACTAATGTAACTAATGTAACTAATGTAACTAATGTAACTAATGTAACTAATGTAACTAATGTAACTAATATATAAGGTGCTAAACAAGCAAGAATATAATCTCATCATAGCTTTGCAATTGATATGACAAAAGGTAGTCAACGTCATGACTACCTTCTTGAAAAGAGGCATGCTATAGTTACTTTTGTATATGATGCTATAAGATTACCTTATTGAATTTAAGAAAAAGCTAGGTTGTCTCTATTAAATTCTATAGAAAATATATGTAAAATTTTCTATAAAGAGGGTTACCAAATTGTTTGGAACATTATCATATAATATATTCAGTGCTTGAAACACAAAGCACTTTTAATTTTTATTAATCATGATAAAGAAAGTTAAAAAGATTAAAACCAACTGTTGACACAAATTTGTGAATCTCGTTATTATAATCTAGTCGTCGCAACACAGTGTTGTGAACGGCTAAAGTCGATCTTTGAAAACCGAACAGTGTGCGTGATTACTTCGAAAGAAGTAAACATAAGCCAAGAGTGCGGGTTTCACATGCTGAAGCCAACCAAATAAATTCTAGCGACAGTGGCAACAACAAAATGAATGAGCTATCAAACTAGCTTCTGCAGATATCTTGGAGAGTTTCGATGCGTGAAACCACAGGACGAACGCTGGCGGCGTGCTTTTAGCACATGCAAAGTCGAGACAGGACAGACAGGGAGCTTGCTCGCTAGTTAGTGGCGAACGGGCGAGTAACGCGATGTCAACCTGCCCTTCAGAGACAACAACGGGAAACCAGGTACGCTTCAAATACATGGGCGACGATTCACGAGCGGCATCGCTTGTGAATGAAAGGTGACCTCTATTTATAAGCTATCGCTGGAAGGAGAGGGATTGCGTTCGATTAGCTAGTTGGAGGGCGCGCGGCTACCAGGCGCCCATCGCAGCCGGTCCGAGAGGATGAACGGCCGACTGGGACTGCGGCCCAAACTCCTACGGGAGGCAGCAGTGGGGAATCTTCCGCAATGGACGAAAGTCTGACGGAGCAACGCCGCGCGAGTGATGAAGGTCTTCGAGTGTATGTTTCTGTTAATCGGGACGAAAGACTCTTGTGTGAGATAATGCGGGAGTGACGGTACCGGAATAGAAAGCCACACGGCTAACTCACGTGCCAGCAGCCGCGGTAATACGTAGAGTGTGCAAGCGTTGTCCGGGAATTATTGGGCGTCAAAGCGGCGCATGAGCGGCCTATCCATTCGTTCGTGAGATGTTCGGGGCTCAACCCCGTGATGGGATGGAAAACTAGTAGGCTAGGTATCGGCGAGAAAAGCGGAATTCCTAGTGTGGCGGTGAAATGCGTAGATGTGGGAAGAACACCAGTGGCGAAGGCGGCTTTCTGGACGAAAAGCGACGCCGAGGCGCGAAGCCAGAGCGAACGGGATTGAGATGCACCCTGCAGTCCTGGCTGCAAACGATAAGGTACACTGGGTGGCGGAGGTATCGACCTTCTGTGCCGGAGTTAACGCAATAAGTACCCCGCCCGAGCACGCCGGTCGCAGGCTGAAACTCTCAAAGGAATTGACGCCCGCACTGAAGCGGTGGAGTATGTGGTTTAATTCGACGTAACGCGTAAAGAACCTTACCAGGTCTTGACTTTGATGGACGAAACAAGAGTTGTTTTCTCCTTCGCAGCCAAACAGGTGGTGCACGGCTGTCGTCAGCTCGTGTCGTGAGATGTTTGGGTTCAGTCCCGCAACGAGGCGCAACCCCTATCTTATGTTGCCAACACTTTCGGTGGGAACTCGCGAGGGCTGCCGCAGACAATGCGGAGGAAGGCGGATGACGTCAAGTCGGCCCATGCCCCTGTATGACCTGGGCCCCACGTACTACAATGGGCTTTTAATAAGAGGAAGCGAGCACGCGGTGGAGCAAACCGAGAAACAAGCTCTCCAGTTCGGATGGTAGGCTGCAACTCGCCACCGTGAAGTCCGAATCGCTAGTAATCGCAGGTCAGCATCTGCGGTGAATGCGTTCCCAGGCCTTGCACACCGCCCGTCACACCACGAAAGTCAGGTACCCAAAGCCGGTGGGGTAACCTTCGAGGAGCCAACCGTCTAAGGTAAAATCGATGATTAGGTGAAGTCGTAACAAGGTAGCCGTATCGGAAGGTGCAGCTGGATCGCTCCTTTCTGGGGAGACATGCACTAGCACAGATGCTAGATGTCACTAGGTCGACACTTTGGTACTTCATTGTTCGATTTGAGGAGGTCAACTCTCTAGAGATGAAATGATGACAAGCAGTTGAGTGTTCCAGATATACTAACTTTCAAAGCTGTTCTTTGAAAACTGCATAGAAGATAATAATTTATGATTTGGTCTCTTAGAGTTGACTCTAAGGGTTAGACCAAACACATAGATTCTCTAAAATTAACTTATAAGGTTGAGCATCCAGAAAGGATGACTTAAAACAGACATAACCATATGTCACTATCAAGTAAAGATAGTAGGGCATACGGTGGATGCTTGCTTGGCTATACTGGCCGAAGAAGGCGCGTGGCTGCGAAAAGCTACCGGAGGTGCAGCGACCATTGACCGTAGATATCCGAATGGGGAACCGGCGGAAAACTCTGTCACCATACAGAAAGTATAGGGAGGCACCTGGGGAACTGGTATCCTAAGTACCCAGAGGAAAAGTAATCAAACGAGGGATTTCTCTTAGTAGCGGCGAGCGAACAGGGAAAACCCAAACCGGACTGGTTCGCCAGACCGGGTTGAGGACTGCTTAACAACGCATAAATGGGATAGACGAACCGACTTGGAGACGGTCGGCCGAGAAAGAATTAAGCCGCAATTCGAAATCCTGCATGTGTGGAGCAGTATCAAGTACCACAGACACGTGAAACCTTGTAGGAAGCAAGGAAGACCACCCTCAAGGCAAAATACCAATGGGATGATAGCGCATGGTACCGTGAGGGAAAGGTGAAAAGCACCCCGGGAGGGAGTGAAGAGAACCTGAAGTGCATGTGTCTACAAACGGTCGAAGACCGTATAATTGCAGGTCGACGGCGCGTGCCTGGTGAATGAACCGGCGAGTTACTGTCACTGAGGTTAAGCTGAGCTTGATAGACCGAAGTAATGAGTCTGAATAGGGCCGAAGAGTTAGTGGTAGTAGACCCAGGAAACCGTAGTGATCTATCCATGGCCAGGTTGAAGCACAGGTAAAATTGTGGAGGACCGAACTCGTGAGCGTTAAAAGCTTTGGAATGAGTTGTGGATAGGGTGAAATGCCAATCGAACACGAGAATAGCTGGTTCTCCCGAAATAGCTTTAGGGCTAGCCTCATGGTAAAATGTAGGCAGCGGTGAGAGCTCTGGTCGGGCTGGGGCCCACACCGGAGTACCAGACCTAGTCAAACTACAGATAGCTATACTTATACATAGGGGTCAGACTATGAGTGATAAGCCCATAGTCAAGAAACAGCCCAGACCACCGACTAAGGCCCCCAATGCTGCATTAAGTGGCAAAGGATGTGAGTTCCAAAACAACAGGATGTTGGCTTAGAAGCAGCCACCATTTAAAAGAGTGCGTAATAGCTCACTGGTCGAGAGACTCTCTGCGCCGAAAATGTCCGGGGCTAAAATGCAGAGCCGAAGTCGTGGCAATGGTAGTAATACCATTGGGTAGAAACGTTCTTATTGGATTGAAGCAGTACCGGGAGGAGCTGTGGACTGGTAAGAAGTGAGAATGCCGGTATAGTGTAGCGAAAAGAAGGTGAGAATCTTTCCACCGAAAGCCTAAGTTCCACAAACAACGTCGTCGTCTCAGGAGCAAGTCGGGACCTAAGCCGAGGCCCCGGAAAGCATAGGCGATGGACAGCAGAGTGAAATTCCTAATATAAAGTATGAATTGTTTGATCGATGGAGTGACGCAAACGGGTAGGTTAGCATGCGATTGGAGTGCATGTTTTAAGCGTGTAGGTTGTGTGATAGGTAAATCGTTACACTGAGAAAGCTGAGGCGTGATGACAGGCTCAATGAAATTGATAATTGATCATAAGTTGCCGAGAAAAGCTTCTAGGTAGAGACATCACCTGCCCGTACGAGGCACCGACACAGGTAGTGCGGGAGAGAATCCTACAGGTCATGTGGAGAAACCCCGTTAAGGAGACTCTCGGCAAAATGCATCCGTAACTGCGGGAAAAGGATGACCCATGTAGTGTGAAGACTTGCAACGGTTGGAGCATGAATGGGTAGCTTTATGAAGGCGCAAGCGACTGTTTACCACGACACACAGGTGCCTGACTAAAGCGAAAAGCTGACGTATAGGTGCTGACACCCGCGGTGCTGGAAAGGTGCTAAGAGGAGGTTAGGAGTAATCCGAAGCTCTGAATTGAAGCCCCAGTAAACGGCGCCGTAAACTATAACGGTCCTAAAGGTGGCGAAATTCCTTTGTCAGGTAAGTTCCGACCCGCAATGAGGAGGTAACGACTTGCGCTCTGTCTCAACGAGGGACCCGGTGAGGAATTGAAGTACGGTGAAGATGCAGGTTGCTCGCGACTGGGACAGAAAGACCCCATGGAGCTTTTACTGTAACTTAGGATTGATTTTAGTTAATGAATGTACAGGATAGGTGGGGAGACGTAGAAGCTAGGGCGCTAGTCTGAGTGGATCGCTGTTGGGATACCACCCTTTGATTAATTGAAATCTAACGGGAAGAGTAACGACCTTCCGGACAGTCCTAGGTGGACAGTTTGACTGGGGCAGTCGCCTCCTAAAGAGTAACGGAGCGCCCAAAGGTTCCCCTCAGAGCGGACGAAATCGCTCGAAGAGTGCAAAGGCAGAAGGGAGCTTGACTGCGAGACCAACAAGTCGAGCAGGGACGAAAGTCAGGCTTAGTGATCCGGTGTGCCAGTGGAAGGGCCATCGCTCAACGGATAAAGCTACCCTGGGGATAACAGGCTAATCTCCCAAGAGTCCATATCGACGGGGAGGTTTGCAGCTCGATGTCGGCTCATCACATCCTGGGAGCCATGAGACGATAGGTCCCGCGGCACGTTCGCCGATTAAAGTGGTACGTGAGCTGGGTTCAGCAAACGTCGAGACAGTTCGGTCCCTATCCATCGCGGGCGAAAGAAACTTGAGGGCTGCTCCTAGTACGAGAGGACCGGAGTGGACGAGACGCTGGTGTATAATTATCCTGCCAGGGTACAGTTGGGTAGCTACGTTCGGGACGGATAAACGCTGAAAGCATCTAAGCGTGAAACCAGCCTTGAGATGAGGTTTCTCTGGCATAGCTAGTAAGATTCCATGTAGACGACATGGTTGATAGGCCAGGTGTGGAAGTGCTGTAAGGCATGGAGCTGACTGGTACTAATAGATCGAGGGCTGCCCTAAGAACAAACTTGTAAGTTAAAATATTATTCTTCTATGTAGTTTTCAGGAATACCCTGACAAATTCAGTGACGATGGCTAGCGAGGAACCACTGTTCCCATCCCGAACACAGTGGTTAAGCTGCGTAAACGCCGAAAGTGCTTGGCTTGGAAACGGCCTGGGAGGATAGGAAGTCGCTGATTAATAAAAAGAGCACCCAAAGATGCTCTTTTTATTACTAATGATTTACATACGAGCAGGTCGCCTGGGATCCCCAGTGAACCACTTTTAAAGGAGCGAAGCGACGCATAAAAGTGAGTGAATCGAGGGAGTTCTACGTAATGCATTTTGGAGCCCAGGGCGCACAAAATCCACAGTAACAGGAAGTTGCAATGACAAAGTTATATTTGCCTAAGCCGTTTCAGCCAACATGGAACAAGTAATATCTATGGAATAAATGATAAGGCCTGGGATGCTAGTGAACCATCTTTGAAGGAACGAGTGACGCACAAAGATATAATGAATCGAGGGAGTTCTGGCGGCGTAAGATTTTGAAGCCCAAAGGGCGCACAAAATCACAGACTAGGAATAAAGTAGGAAAAGTAAAGTATGAAAAGAAACAATAAAAAGCGACGCGCAAATCATAGAGCATCGCTTGTTCAGCCCGTAAGGTTTTCTACGACCGAAGGGAGGAAGAAAACCCACAGGGCAGTACAGGAAGTCGCCAATGACAAGGTTATATCTGAAACTCAACCACCGCAACATGAAGTAAAATTTTAAAAATAATGAAAATTATTTTACGTAATGACAAATCATCATAACCTTGTATACTATAGCTATTATCAAGGTAACTAAGGTGATAGCATGATACATAATAAACGAAACAATATTTTCAAAAGACCTAAAATTGAATCAACACCCTTCGATCGGGAGGAGTTTTTACTTTTAATCCTCAAAGGTATTCTCATCTGGCATTGTTGCAGGTACGATTGGATCTGCTTTTTAGATATATTATTCACTGAAATGACTTTCGCCACGAGTTTATGCTTACTGCTCAATAGAGCAAATCAGTATATGGACTATGGTTATGATGACCTTAGGCTGGTGTTGTCCTTACTGTTAAAGTGGGCACCTTTATCTGTGGTTCAGGGATTCCTCAAATTGAAGGGAAATGAAAGGATCTTTAATATGAACCCCTTTCCTACATTGGTGTCTAAGTTCTTTGGTGGAGCTTTCACGGGGATAGTAGGATTTTCTGTGGGTCAGGAGGGCCCGTCTGTACAACTGGGTGGTGCGACTGGTAAATTGCTATCCAATTGGTTTGGCAGTTCCCTCCGTGAGAAACGAATTTTTAACATCTGCTGGTGCTGCTGCCGGGTTAACTGCTGCTTTCAGCGCCCCTATATCAGGGGCTATCTTTGTCTTTAAGAAGTAGCAAGAGTTTCTATCCAAAGCTAGCGATCCCCTACCTTTTCACTGCGATTTCAGCGAACCTAATCACCTCATTGGTGTTTGGACTAACGCCTTCATTGGGTTTTTCTGTAATGGAAAGTATCCCTATCGAATATTTCAGCACTTTGCTTATATTAGATGTGGGTGTTGGTTTCGGATCCTTTAACCGCATATGATTGTTGCTGTAAAATCCATATATGATAGACTTCCAGTTTCTAGGGGATGGAAGATTTCACTTACCTTTTTAGGTGTGACATTGTTAGGACTCGATTCACAATTGCTTCTTGGTGGTGGCAATGACGTAGTGACTATGATGGTGGCGCATCAACAAAACGTTACAACTATTGCTCTATATTGTGATAGGTAAGATTGTATTGACATCTATTTGCTACGGCAATGGTGCACAAGGGGGAATTTTCCTTCCCATGGTTGTTATTGGATCTGCAGTAGGCGCTGGTACACACTATCTTAGTAGAATTGCATATGCTACCGAATGCTTTTGGCAGTAGCTTTATTATGATGTGGCATGGCAGGCATGCTAGCGGCGTCCATGCGAACACCATTGCTGGCGATTTTGTTGGTACTGGAAATGACAAATAGCTTTCACAGCATATATCAAGTGGGGACAGTGGCAATCACTGCTTATTTGACTGCAGAATATATGAAAGAGTTGCCAATCTACGATAATTTATTGCTTCGTATGAGCCGAAGGCACTGTAGGGGCAGAGGAGGAGCAGACCTTTTTCCAAAACACGTCTGCCTGTAGATCTGTCCGTATATAGATAAAATGCTAAAGGATATTAACATGCCGAGAGGAGCTATAATAGTTAGTATTGACCGTGGAGGACAACCGATTGTACCAATGGCGACTACAGTATTACAGTGTGGAGACGAATTATATGTTTCATGCACTAAAGGTCAGCTGAAGGAAGTGAAGAATTTTTCAGCCATTAAGTTTTATTATGAGTATTACTATGGGAAGATATGTTACTATACATATTGAGGCATAAAATTTTGCTTGTATAGTAGTAGGATATAGTTTTGTTGTAACTATATAAAAAGGAACTTAAATGATTACTATAATGAGAGTTAGTTATTGAAATATCCTCATATTCTTAAGGTTGTATTTACAAATGATAGTTTCTTGATAGAAAGGAATATACATATGGCAATGATGGAATTTACGGATCGTCCGTTGACAGTGGCGGTTATTACTGTATCTGACACAAGAACGAAAGAAACAGATAAAGGTGGGGCTCTGAGTTGAGGAATTAGCTCGAGAAGCGGGGTTCATTGTGGTATCTCGTCAAATTGTGACAGATACAATTGAGGAGATTCAAGGGCATTCATAAGGCTTTCACCGGCAACTATGGTGGGGCAGTTCAAGTTTTGAATGACTCTATGAAGTGATGATGTACGTGCTTGGATATATGAGGACAATGTAGGTGGTGCTGATATTATTATTAGTACTGGCGGCACAGGAATCGCCAAACGTGATGTATCTATCGAGGCAGTACAGCCTCTATTAGATAAAGAAATTCCAGGATTTGGAGAGTTATTTCGCTTCTTAAGTTATCGTGATGATATTGGAACGAAAGCGTTGGCATCTCGTAGCTATGAGTGGAGTTAAAGATCATACTATCTTGTTGCTATTCCAGGTTCTGTAGGAGCTGTCACATTAGCTATGAAAGAACTAATTTTACCAGAAGTAAAACATTTAAAACGTGAGTTAATTAAATAGTGAGTCCCTTATAGCTATCTGTGTAGTCATGTATATGTGAGCACCCAGATAGCTATATTTTATATTGCTCTGAAGTAGGACGTAATGGATATACATCAAGTGAAAAGTATTAAAAATTTCTTAGAAATTAGAAGTAAATGAGTTATCTAATTTAGGCGGCAAGGAAGAGGTAGTTTACAGAGAATAAAAATGCATAGGCTCTTTTGTAATTTTTGTGCACAAGTGAATGGGAACGTGCTATAATGGAGATATGTAAATTACATAGTAAGTTATTGGAGGATGTAATGGCTTTCAATTTAAAAAGGAAAAGAAGATTTTAGTCTGCTGAATGATCATGCTGAATCCGTGTCATGAGGCCGTACAGTTGATGCAAGAAGTGTTTGAAGGAGAAGTGGAAAAGAAAAAGAAGCGCTTCGCCAAATTGAACAAAAGAACACGATGCAGATGAGTTAGTAGCGGCTATGATGGACCGCTTGCGTAAAACATTTATTACGCCAATGGATGTGAAGATATCCAACTTTTGATTGATCGATTAGATAATACTATTGATAATATCAAAAGAAATATGGACAAAATGGTAATGTATCAAATGGCAAAGTGAGCCAACTTGCAGGAGCTATTCGTATGGCGGAAATTGTGGCTAAATGTTGTGTAGCATTAAAAATCTATTTCTTATATGGAAGTTTAAAGAAAAATTATTTTAAAAGTAGAAGGTCGTGCCTTAGAAGTGTTACGTCTAGAAGCTGAAGCAGATGATATTTATCATGTGGAAATGGCGAAGCTGTTTACAGAATGTGTATTGATCCTATTGAAATTATTAAATGAAGGAAATTTTAGCTCCATGAAGATGTTATCGATGGTTCTGAGACTTTGGTAGGAAATATCTGCCGCGGTAGTATTGAAGCATGCTTGATGGATGGGTGATATGGGCCGTCGTTTTATTAGCACTGGCCTTGACTATATTAACGGATTCCATGATACAGCCAATGCTATTGCTACATCTGTTTCGACAAGAGCTATTGACCCTAAAACTGGCGGTTATGATGGCGGCAACACTCAAAACTTTTTAGGTGCTATGGTTAGTACTGGTGTTGCTAAAACGATTAGTAGCGATATTGGCACAGCCCCAGAGACGATCAATGAGATTATAGTGGCTTCTTTAGGGGCTATTTTTTGGAATCTTTTAACTTGCGGTATGGAATTCCAAGTTCCTCCTCTGCGCATTAATTGGTGGTATTATTGGTGCTGTATTGATTTCTGTAGGTCCAGAAGCGTTGCAAGCTGGCAGGATTGGTAAGATTTTGTTTCTTTTAGTGGCATCTCCAATTTTAGCCTTAGTATTAGGCTATATTGTGATGAAAATACTGCTTATCTTATTTGGCAGATTTTCGCCCATTATTTTGAATGATCGATTCCGTAATATGCAACTCAGTATCTGCAGCGTTAATGTCATTTTCATGGTTCTAATGATGCACAAAGCGATGGGGATTATTACATTAACATTAGTATCTAGTGGACATTTGCAAACTTTTGGATGTACCAATTTGGGTGAAACTAGCTTGAGCGACAGCTATGGCTCTAGGTACAGCAGGGGGTTGAAAATTATGCTACCGTAGGTAGTATATTTTAAGCTTGAGAGCATCAATGGATTTGCGGCAGATTTGAACTCTGCTATTACTATTTTTACAGCCACTTTATTACATTTACCAGTTTCTACTACACATGTTGTGAGTGGTTCTATTATGGGTGTAGGCACAGCTATGCGTGTAAAAAGCAGTTAACTGGAGTACAGCCCGTTCCATGGTATTTGCTTGGTTCATTACGATACCATTATCGGCAGGTGTATCTGCTAGCCTATGCTAATTATTGATGCACTAGTACATGTATAAAAATGAAGGAATTATGAAGAAATGTATTGCAACATTCAATAATTTCTTATAATAGAGGTGAGAAATGCTCGACGCTTTTGTATTCGGAGCATTTTTATAAGCATAAAGTATACTGTTAGAGTGTACTTTCAATATCCATATATAATATATACGATTATAAGTTTAATAAGGGAGATACCATTGGTTTAATCAGGCAACAGACTATGCTTTTCGGATTATCTTATACATGTCACATTACCATTTGGAACTCGTAAGGTAGGGGCTGATTTAGCAAAAACTAGTAAGATTTCCAGGAACGATTTCTATTAAAAATCATGCGATGCTTGGTAAATGCAAAACTATTACATTCTTATCGTGGATAGATGGAGGCTTTCATTAGCAAAAACCAAAAGATATTAGTTTATACGATGGTAAACCGCATGAAGGAGATACGTATTTACAACATTGTTTATATGATGCGGAAAGTTGTTCTCGTTGTTGCCATGGTCAATGCAGTGCAAGAGGCAATTGGTAAAAATTCAAGCAAGTTTAATAGAAGAATTAAAAGGTTGATTTCGAAACGTTAGCAAAACGTGAGCGTTCGATTCATATATCAATGCACCATGTGTGGTTTAAATTTATGTTCAAGTGAGGAGGAATTGACATGATGGATGCAGTCTGTTAGCTCGTTTCAATTTGCATTGACTACGCATATCATGGCTCTTCGTGCCGTTCACGCTAGGTATGACAGTATTGGTAGCGATACTTGAAATTACTTATGCGCGACAGCAGAAGTGTACATATGGCAAAGTTCTGGGGAAGTTATTCTTAATAACTTTGCAATGGGTGTTGTAACAGGTAATCGTTCAAGAGTCCATTTTGGAATGAACTGGGCGGAACTATCTCGTTTCATGGGAGATATCTTTGGAGCTCCATTAGCATTAGAAGCGTTAACAGCATTCTTCTTAGAGTCCACCTTTATGGGGGCTTGGATTTTGGTTGATAAATTGTCCCCAGCACATGCATTTGCTAGCAGTGCTAGTAGCTAATGGTAATTTATCAGCATTTTGGATTCTAGTAGCGAACTCATTCATGCAACATCCAGTAGGATATGTACTCGCGTAATGGTCGTGCAGAAATGGATTCTTTTGCAGCAATTTTACAAAATGGTTATTTACCAGGTCAATATTTACATATCTTTACAGATGGTATCTTAACTGGCAGGTGTAGTTATTGCTTCCGTCAGTGCACGCATTTATTGAAAAACAATCACGTCGAATTTTATTCTAAATCTATTAAATTTGGTTTAGAGCGCAGCTGTAATTGGTGGCTTATTAGTGGGTGGTGCCGGTCACTTCCATGACAAACGGTAGCAAAACTACAACCAATGAAAGTAGCGGCTTTGAAGCTTTATGGGAAACACATGATCCGGCTCCATTTGCTATTGTAGCGGGTATCGATCAAGAAGGTAAGAAGAACAACTTTGAAATTGGTGTACCAGGGGCATTATCCTTTGTAGTTCATGATTCTTTCAAAGGAGTAAAGGTATTAACGATGCTTCAAAAAGATGGGCAGAACTAAAACATGGTGCTGGTGATTATGCCACATGTCACATCTATGTTCTGGTCTTTCCGTGTTATGATTTTAGCAGGTATTATTATGCTTGTCACATCCATCGTAGGTTGTACTTACACATGAAAAGGCAAGCTAGTTAACAATAAAGTGGCTCTAAAAGGTATTTATCATTTATTAGCCCTTCCATTTATTGCGAATTCTACAGGTTGGTATGTAGCAGAAGCTGGTCGTCAACCATGGCTTTGTATACGGTTTACACGGCTGATGGTGCATCAAAGCGGTAACAGCGCTAGAAATCTGGACAACGACCATTGGTTTTACTGCTGTATACGTAGTGATGGCGATTGCAGCCATTTACCTAGCAGTAAAAACATATTCGCGGGGCCAGCTGGTACCCAGCTCATGATGTGGTTGAACAAGAGGAGGCACATTATGGAAAATAATTACAAACAACTTAGAATTAATCTGGTTCATCTTAGTAGGTGTACTATTTACTGGATTCTTCGTTTTAGAAGGTCTTGATTACGGTGTAGGTATGTGGCTTCCATTCTTGGGTAAAACAGACCGTGAGCGTCGTCAATTAATCAACACTATTGGACCTGTATGGGATGGTAACCAAGTATGGATGTTGACGGCTGGTGGGGCTATGTTCGCTTCCTTCCCACAAGTATATGCTACTTTATTCAGTGGCTTTTACTTGGCATTGTTCTTGATATTGGCGGCGTAATCGCCCGTGGCGTATCATCCTTGACTTCCGCAGATAAGATAAGAGTCCAACATGGCGTGCAGCCTTCGACTGGTGTATTTTCTTTGGTTCTGCAATTCCAGCTCTTCTATGGGGGGTGACAGTAGGTAATCTAATTCAAGGAACACCAATCGATAAACATATGAACTATGTAGGTGGGTTCTTAGATTTATTGAGCGTATACACAATCCTTTGTGGCGTTGCATTTGTATGCGTATTCTTGTACCATGGTGCGTTATATGCTTCCTTAAAAACAGTTGGGGAAATTTCCGAACGTGCTCGTGCAACAGCCTTAGTAGAAGGTGTGATCGCGGCAGTTGGTGCCTTAGTATTGGAAAGGTGCTACCATGTGTACACTCGACTTATTCAACACATTGGCTACTGTAGCCTTTGCTATTAGCGATTGTAAGCTTCTTAGTATCTTGGGGACTTTACACAGCGCCAAACTGGTAAAGGGTTTCGTGTTCAGTGCGTTAACAATTCCCTATTTGTTACATTGGCTTACTTTTGCGATTATTCCCTCGTATTATGGTATCCAGCATTGATCCAGCATACTGCTGTAACAATTATGAATGCGGCATCTTCTACATCACATTAACATTGATGACAATCGTAGCATGCATCTTTGTACCTATCAGTAGTACTACTGGCATACTATTTATTTCCGTCATCGTGTATCACAAGATGACTCTACTATTAATCTATAGTGATTTTGAAGGGCGTGGTTTCACGTCCTTTTGTTGTATATGTAGGAAACTTACGTAGTGATTCTGAAAGGAGGTCTTATGTTTCATCCCTTTGCTTGGCGAATTGGTGAAATTACATCCTCGTTCTACTGAGGGCTGTTGTTGATGACCTTACTTGGTACGTTAGCAACCTAGAGGGCAAGCCTATGCCTTTGCTCTTATCATTAATAGCTTAGTGGTACAAGGTGAAAGCCTATCCTATGGTATGATGGCATTATTAGGCATTATGATTATTATTCGTATGGCATGTTCTCATGGAGAACAGTGGCTGCGAGACCATATTGCTAGTGTCGTTCATGAAGACCTTCGGAATCGAGTATTACGTCATATGCTCGCTCAAGGAGTTCGGCAATCTGAAGAAACTGCCTCTGTTACCCATATTTTGACAGATGGATTAGACCATATAGATGCCTATGTGAGCCAATATATTCCACAAGCTTTATATGCTGTATTCGTTCCTCTTATGTTATCTATAGCTATCATTGATTCCGTATCTTGGATAGGTTGGATTCTATTGTTGACATATCCTTTAATCCCTATGATTCTTATAGGAAAGAAGCAGATAAGCTAAACAAACAACAATGGGAATGTATGGAATTTTTGAGCATTTTCTGATGTATTACAGGGATTGACGACGTTAAAAGTATTTGGCAGAGCTAAAGAACAGGTTCATGTCATGGGACGTTTATCTGGTGAGTTCCGAGATGCTACATTAAAAGGTATTGCGCATCGCTTTTTATCCGCATTAGTGTTGGAATTAATTGGTACCATTAGTACATGGCTATGATAGCTGTTTATTTAGGGTATCCTTAGTATATGGCGAAGTAGAATTTTTACCAGCTTTTATTTTAGCTAATGGCTCCAGACTTCTATGCGCCCTACGACAATTGGGGAGCCACTTTTCATACGGGGTTTGTCTGGTAAGGTGAGTTTGACAGCAGTGCAAGAGTATCTAACATCTGGTATAGAAGTAGTTCGTACAGGTCAAGAAATACTTAAGGGACCGATTCAAACCATTGAGTTCCGTGATGTGGCATACCAATATGGAAACAGATCAGTGGGATTAGAGACTTTCACTGGTGTACTGAAACGTGGGCATTCTATATGCTAGTTGGTGAAAGCGGAGCAGGCAAAACCACTATATCCAATGTGCTTATGCAATTATTGACTCCTACTAAAGGGCAAGTCACAGTGGATGGTTATGATTTACAAACTTTAGATAGTCATTGGTACCACGAGCAGATTGTTATCTCAGTCAAACCCCATATATTATGAGTGGTACTTTACGGGAAAACTTACAATTTGGGTTTGAGGTAACTGATGAAATGTTGTGGGCAGTACTACAACAAGTTCAATTAGCTGATTTTGTGAGTGTCTTGCCATTGGGATTAGATACGGTGATTGGAGAAGAGTGGGTACGGATTATCTGGCGGACAACGCCAACGACTAGCTTTAGGACGAACCTTATTACGACCAGCACAAATCCTCGATCCTCGATGAAGTAACGGCCCATTTAGATGTGGAAACGGAAAAATCTCATCATGCAGGTACTACGTGAATATGGAAAAGATAAAATCGTTCTCATGTGGGACATCGTGTGCAAACTATGAAGTAGTGTGTATACTTTATTTGTGATGCAAGCAGGAAGGCTAGTTGAATCTGGCAGTTATACGGATTTAGTGGCACAAAATGGATATTTTGCATCCTTGAGTGAATACCTATAGTAATCCAGTGATGAGGAAACTATCTGCTGAGAGGGTTGAGTCTGTGTTGGATAATGAAGGAATACAGAACCAGCCCGAAATGATTGACTGAATTGTACAATAACGATGTTAATCATAATAGCGTGAAATCAAGTGCTATAGAGAGAGACACTGCAACATGATACGATAGGAATTGAGAAAAAGAAACCGAATGTCCGTCGAGGGCTACTTTCACTATGGAAGTTACTATCTCACCATGATGCTTTGCTAGTGGGTAGTGTCCTTTTGCTATAGGCACGGTAGTCATGAATATTGGACTACTGACTACGTCTACATGGTTAATTACTAAGGCCTCAGAGCATCCTGTACTAGTTGCTCTTTAGCTTGGCTATCGTAGGAGTTCGATTCTTTGGAATCAGTCGTGCTATCTGTCGTTATGGAGAACGTTACGTATCCCATTCTATATGTTTCAAGGGTTATACTGAATTACGTATTGCATTTTTTAAACGATTAGAGACCAGTTGGTGCTACTGAATCTTTCAATCTATGAAAATGGGTGACCTACTTGGACGTATTATGGCAGATATTGAGACGCTTGCAGTTCTTTTTATTTGCGAACCTTAGTACCTAGCTTTTCATTCATTGGTGTTATAGTATTAGGCTGTATTATGGGATACCAACACTCCTATGGTTGCGATAGTGATTGCATTGTATAGCATCATTGTAGGTGTAGTATTACCACCGAGTATTACCTATATATTAAGGCAAGTCCCACCTTATGCGATTATATACACGAGACATATGAAAGAGAAACTCACCGAGTCTATTCATGGTGTAGTGGATATTATCATGAGCCATCAAGAAAAAGATTCGTAGAGTCTATGAAAGCATCATTTAGTGCTTTTGATGGCTGGCAAAAGTTTATGGAATCGTGGAGTTCGTTGGAATCAGACATTGGTATTAGGGTTGGCTCAATCGGCGTTATTAGTAGGGATGATTATCGGAGTCTGCAGCGATCGATGGAATTTCCTATGGTCCACTATGGGTGGCTGTTATTGCTATCGGATTACAGTCTTACTTTTGAAGCATTGCAACCCATGACAGAAGCGTCTTTGAGCATGGCTATGAAAGTGCCTTGTCTATGGAAACGATTGGAACAGTTAGAAGGACGATGGCAAACAACAGAACCCATCAGTTTTCTACTGAGTACTGCATGGGAAGCAGACTTGTTGATATATCTGCTGATACTGGATGTTTGAAGCGATGATACAGACATGGGAATAGTGCGCCCTATGATTGGTGTACAATTGATATCCTTGCTTATGATGTTCTGCCTATTTATGATGGTTTAGAATTGTCTATTCGTAAAGGTGAGAAAGTAGCAATTGTAGGTCCTAGTGATCTGGTAAAAAGTACTTTATTTGCACTGCTGCAAGGCTGGTATGCAGCAGTGGTACTATCTCGATTGATGGAAACGATAAGGAGACTTTCAGAGGAACAATTACAATCCTATATGGCATATGCAACTCAAGATATTTATGTATTCCATGCTACCATAGGTGATAATATTCGATTGGCTAAGCCGAGTGCAACGGATGAGGACATTTGGCAAGCATTGGAAGCGGTACAATTGGCTGAGTGGGTACGAAGTTTACCGAAAGGTTTGCGTACCATGGTCGGTCAAGGTGGTATGGGTCTTAGCGGTGGACAACGTCAACGACTTGGTATGGCACGATTATATTTACGTGATGCAGAGATTTTTGCTCTTTGGATGAGCCTCTAGAGGATTAGATCGAGTGATTACGACACTTAGTACAAGATCAGCTGCGTACCTTGTTCGAAGGAAAAACTGTATTATATATTACACACCATATCGAACAATTGCATGAAAATGGATCGTATCTTGTTCTTAGAAGGAGGACGTATTGTAGAAAGTGGAACCTATGAAAGCTTATTAGCTTTACAAGGTCGATTCTACGAATACCATAGATTGAGTATGGAACGAATTTAAGAGATAGACTGAAATTGTATGTGCTAGTGGTATAGATACTATATTGGTGTAGCTCAGTGCCAATATGTATATATCAGTAGAGTAAGATGTAAGTCCTTGTAGGGACATTAAAGAGCCCTACCTATAGTGAATATACTATAGATAGGGCTTTTCTTTCATTTGTAGAGGGACTATGATATAATTGTGGTAAATTACGAAAGTGTATCACTTAGATTCGAATAACCTACTAGATAGGAGATATATATGGGACAATTAGTTACGAAGCTATTGAAGTTAGCTAATGCTGTAACTACACAAACACATATAGAAGACCCACGTTTACCTGAGTCATTAGAAGAGGGAAATACATTGTACGATCATCGTATGCTATCCATTGAGGAAGAAGCGGTAAACCGCAAGATGCGATACTGTGGTGCGTAATCATTGGTTCTTTCATTCTATCATCTTTGAATTTGAAACCAAATAATAAGGTGTTTATGAATGTCATCACAAAATTGGGGAATGTTATCAATGTAGAGTTCGATATTGATGATATTTGGTTTGATGATTATACCTCTACAATTCAGCTCAAACTAGATGTGGCTAACGTGGATATGGGAGGCTTATTCTTAAATATCATTACTCATATTTTGGGAAATTGGAGTTTACATGTATTGGGGATGTTCTTTAATCCTTTCAGCATCGGTAATGATACATCATCGATGCGTGTAGAAAAAGAAAGGTATTATTCGGTTTGATTTGTCACTGAATAGCCCAGTACGAGAGTTCATTCCATGGCCACAACGCCCAGCGGAAAGTGTAGGCCCAGTATTATTAACGGCAATCAAATCAGGGCAATCCGTATTGCAAGTAGAGTACTATGCATCTCCATCACAAGCTAGAGACTTATTCAGCTCCGGAAATGCCGGTCAAAACGAACTGGGTGCGCTCCATTGATATGGCAGCGGCTTTGTTAATGCCGATAGGGTATGGGTGAGTTTATTATCTTGAACCATTACTACCACATGAAGAATTACAGGATTTTTCTTTTCTCTACCTACTTTTTATTTCCTTAAGTATTTTTGCTATTCAGTTTTTATCGTTATGAATATTCCTCGCTATATTTATATGTATTTTGAAACGAGGAAAAAGTGGCAATCTGTGTTTGTGAGCACTAACATTAAGATACAGATGCGACGATTGCAAACGACGCTAGCGATGCAAAAAGCAGGCCCTAGAGAATGATAAAAACGTTGTGAAACGACAAGAACACATCGTGAAAATGTTGATGCAAATACGGATAAACGATTCTTGCGCATCGATTGAAAGTAGCTGATGAAGATCGGGATCGGAAACAGAAAGTGAAGTTTATCATAGCGTACGTGCTGTGTACGTTTCTCGAATGGATGCTCTTATACACTGAGTGCTGATGTAGTTGAGGGGATATATGGGAGTAAAAAATATGCCTGCAAATTATTTTTACCCCATATATCCCTCTCTTCTACTAGTCAGTACTAAGGTAGGTGTCGCAAGGAAAGATGCTGCTGCAAATTGTTTTTATGTCTTACATATCCCTCCTTTTCAAAATGTAGTAGGTGCTGAGGTAGGCGTCATAGGGGATGCTGTCGCAAATTGTTTTTACTCCCATATATCCTCTTTTTATACAGTCAGTGCTAAGGTAGGAGTCGTAGTAGTATTTTTATGATGATTATAATATAATATATATTTTTCATGTAATCATGAAGTTTAGGTAGGAAAGGAATAGTATGAAGAATATTGAGAATTTTAAAAGTCCAAAGTATGATGATCCAAGATATGAGATGGTGTTGCCTGATATTTATAAGGTGACTAGGAAGGTAAATGATGATAGATTATCGACAAAATTTACTCAATCAGCAGATGAAGAGGCAGAGGTTGTAAAGGAGATAGAGGGGGTGGAATATTCAGAAAAATGCAGTGGCTATCTACTTAGTTATAATGATAAATTATATTACAGAGATAATAATCATAGGGATGATGTAATTCTAGAATATGATACTTCGGAAGAGACATACTATCTAACTTCTTTGTCTTTTGTGCAAGAGCCTGAACTAGGAGAAGGTGAAGATGCTTCTAATATATCGCAGTATCCGTTAGAAGATATATTGGATGAATGGTTCTGTTGGGTGTCTGACTTCTATGATGATTTAAATATTAAAGGCGCTGAAAAGTGTTATCAGGAGTTTGCTTCTTACGATTTAGAAACATTGGTAGGTTTACGTACAATAATTGGTAAACGTGTGTATAGTAATGATGATGGATTTTATATTACAGAGGATGAATAGGGGTAAATAGTGAACAAAGGACTGCTCCTCAGTGCGTTGCACAAGTGGCAGTCCTTTAGTGTATTGTTTATTAGAAAAATAGCACTAGCTATTTAAGTAGCTAGTGCTAAGAACTTTTTATATGAGCATCCACCATATTTGATAAGTAGATTTTATTTTAACGTCTGGGACGTTGGTTGGCTTTGACTTTGAATGGGATTTTCACTGGTGTGGATTTGCTTGGTTCTGGAGCCTCGATGTTGGGGTGTTCCCACTCGAGTTGCATGATGCGGAACTGGTGTTGGTTGGCAAAAGCGTTTGAGTTGCCAATTGTCTCGTTCTAGTTCTTTTAGTCTATCTCCGTGAGAGTTACTAATGTTTTCTAGGTTAGTTAAGCTGATAGTGAAAGGTATCGTTATGTTCCATGGTGTGTTCTGTGTCGATGCGTTCTTTCAGTGCGTCGATTTCTAGTTGTTGAGATACCATCCAATAGGTACTGCTTAGTACGTAGAGGGATAATCCAGAACAGGGGCTTACGTAGGAGAGTGCCTACTTTCGAAGTAGGTTACTCAGCTGTTTCATCATGGGTGTCGCCAGGAATCAATGGTAAGCGGGCCATCACAAAGTCCAACCACAAACGGGACGCATGAGATAGATAATGTCCTTTTTCCAAATCACATGTAAGGTATGCATAATTTCAGGGTTTACTAAAGGACGTACTACCACGCTAGACCCTACTTTGTGTTTTCATCTTCCGTAGGGCATGGGCGACTAGGCAATAAGGCGATAGCTAAGTGAGCAGCTACGGTTTGTAACATCAAATCACGTTGACTAGTTTCAAATACAATATGCGGTTGGAAGCCAACAGATTTTACAAGACTTCACAATCTCATCATGAAGATTAAAGTCATCTTTATGTAATACAGAAAGGTTGATCGATAACCCGATCAAGAGAAATGGATTCCTCTTGCGCTAATGGATTATCTTTTTGGCAAGATAACGCTCAAAGGATCGCTTGTTAAATAGAAAGAATCAAATTCTTTTTGGCGTTTGGTTTAGTACAGATAATACCAACATCAATTAGACCTTCCTGTACAGAGATTTCTATTTTTTAGACCCATGTTCATAAAGTTCTAATTCGATTTGAGGATAAGTTTGTTTAAACTCACCTAACAATTGAGCTGAAGATAGGAGCATCTGTTACAGGCGGTAAACCGATGAGAACAGATCCGTTTGCTCCTAAGCGGAATTCGTTTTCAAGAGTCGATTTTTAGATGCTCGAACATAAAAAGACTACACGTTTAGCATGTGTTAAAAAGATGATTACCGTCAGTCATTTCAACAGATTTTTGCATTACGAATGAATAATACAACACCTAGCTCATCTTCCAGAGCTTTTTATAGTACGGCTGATAGCAGATTGTGAAATGTGAAGATTTCGCAGCCTTACTGAAACTTTTTCTGATCGCTACTTCTACGAAGTATTTTTAAGTGATGAAAGTCCATAATGCACCTCTTAAATATGGTAATAACAAAAAGCCCTCTTTTTAGTATGCTATTTAAGCAATAAAAGCATGTGTAAATGTAAAATGATAATCGCAATGTAATCAGCAATGATAGTGTATATGGTATTGCGAAGTTCTCGTTCTCAATGTATAATGAAACCATAAAGGCTATATCAATTTGTTCATGAAGTAGAGTTACTGCTTCTAGAATTTGCAAAAGAGGTACTATATAACTTATATATTATTACATTTTTGCAACATATGCAATCTTTTTAGAAATAAATGATTCATATTTCAAAAACATTTTGATACTCACGAGGGAAGACTCTGTCCTGCGAGTGCAAGGATAAGAGGCTGTATACATCCCCTATTTTGTATGTAACTACAAGTGTTAATTTTTATTTGCTTTAAGAGGCTATTTTAACATGCGTAAAAATGAAAACTATGGATCAGCAAGCTGCAACTCACGTAGCGTATGGTTTTTCTGAAGTGGCAGCGATTTATCCAATCACTCCATCTTCTCCAATGCCAGAAACATGTGGATGAATGGGCAGGACAAGGCCGTAAAACATGTTCGGCCATACTGTACAGGTTGTTGAAAATGCAATCCGAAGCGGGTGCTGCAGCAGTTCACGGTTCTTTACAAGCGGGTGCATTGACAACTACTTCACATCTTCTCAAGGTCTATTATTGATGCTACCTAACTTGTACAAAAGTGTCTGGTGAGTTGCTTCAGGGTATTCCATGCATGGCGCTCGTGCTATTGCAGCGCAAGCGTTGTCTCATCTTGGTGACCATCAAGACGTTATGGCAGCTCGTGCTGCTGGTTGTGCTATGTTAGCAGAATCCTCTGTACAAGCAGTTAGCGATCTTGCCCAGTTGCGCATTTAACAGCGTTAAAAACTGCGTTCCTTTCATCACTCTTCGACGGTTTCCGCACTTCTCACGAAATCCAAAAATCGAAGCATTAGAATATGATGAATTAAAACCTTTAGTAGACCAAGACGCTTTAGAAGCATTCCGTCAACGTGCGTTGAATCCAGATGCTCCTGTGACTCGTGGTACTGCTGAAAATCCTGATATCTACTTCCAACACCGTGAAGCTTCTAACCCATTCTATTTAGAAGTTCCAAATGTAGTAGAACATTACATGCATGAAACCAACAAAATTACTGGTCGTAACTACCAATTGTTTAACTACTATGGTGCTGGAAGATGCAACTGACGTAATCGTAACAATGGGTTCCTCTGCGCAAGTAGCTACTGAAACGTAGATTACTTACGTGCACAAGGTCGTAAAAGTTGGTTTCGTACAAGTTCACTTATTCCGTCCGTTCTCAACAGACCGTTTTGTAGCAGCTCTTCCTAAAACTGTCAGAACGCGCTGCAGTATTAGGACCGTACAAAGAACCAGGTGCTTTAGCTGAACCTTTATTCCTAGATGTCAAGCGCACTTGTTCAACACAATATCAATGCTAAAGTATCGGCGGTCGTTATGGTCTTTCTTCTAAAGACGTTATCCCAGCTGACCTTGTAGCAGTATTTGATAACATGTTAGCAGAAAGCTGGCAAACGTTTCTTCACATTGGGTATCAATGACGACGTAACTAACTTATCCTTGAACCGTGCTGGAAGGCGTATCTGTAAAACTGAAGGTTTAACTGGATGTAAAATTCTGGGCTTCGGGTCTCTGACGGAACTGTAGGTGCAAAACAAATCTGCTATTAAAATCATCGGTGACCATACAGATATGTATGCACAAGCATACTTTGACTCATGACTCCAAAAATCTGGTGGTGTGACAATGTCTCACTTACGTTTTTGGTAAAAACCCAATCAACAAACCATACTTGGTAACAGAGCCAGAATTCATTGCTTGTCATCGTCAATCTTATGTTCATGAATATGATCTTCTTCGTGGTATTAAAAAAGGCGGTACATTCTTATTGAACTGTACTTGGTCTCCAGAAGAATTGGCAGAAAAATTACCAGCAAAAACTTCGCCGTACAATTGCTGAAAAAGAATTGAATTTCTACATCATCAATGCAGCGAAAATTGCAGCTGAAATTGGTTTTGGGTGGCCGTATCAACATGGTTACACAAGCTGCGTTCTTCAAATTGACTGAAGATACAATCATTCCTATCGATAAAGCAGTAGAGTACTTTAAAAGACTCCATCGAAAAACATATGGTAAAAAGGTGCTGACGTTGTTGCAATGAACAACAAAAGCTGTTGATGAAGGTGTTGGTGCTCTTGTAAAAGTAGAAGTGCCAGCAGCATGGAAAGATGCAAAAAGATTCTGAAGATACTTTCGAGAAAACTACTTGCACAACTTGCCCAAGCTATGTAGCTAATATCGCTAAACCTAGTAATGCACAAGCTGGTTATGATCTACCAGTATCTCGCTTTCACAGGCTATGAAGATGGTACATTACCTTCTGGTACTGCAGCTTTCGAAAAACGTGGTGCAGCATTATTCGTTCCTCACTGGATCAAAGAAAACTGTATCCAATGTAACCAATGTTCCTTCGTATGTCCACATGCGACTATCCGTCCCATCTTAGCGACAGCAGAAGAAGCAGCAGCGGGTCCTGAAAACTTCGAAACAATTCCAGAAAATGATGACGAAAGGCGAATTGCAATTCCCGTATTGCAGTATCTCCATTAGACTGCTTAGGTTGCGGTAACTGCGTAAACATCTGTCCAGCTCCTAAAGGAAAAGCAATCGAAATGCGCCCTATCGATGGCGAATTAGAATTTGCTCCAGCTTGGGATTATGGTGTAGCATTGCCTACCAAATCTCACCCAATGAAACAAGAAACTGTAAAGGTTCCCAATTCAAAAACTCCATTGCTTGAGTTCTCCGGTGCTTGCGCAGGTTGTGGTGAAACTCCATATGCTAAATTGATTACTCAATTGTTCGGTGACCGTATGATGATTGCCAATGCAACAGGTTGTTCCTCTATTTTGGGGTGCATCTATGCCAGCATCTCCATCACTAAAAAACCAACAAGGCCAAGGTCCTGCATGGGCTAACTCCTTGTTGAGGATAACGCTGAGTTCGGTTATGGTATGTTCATCGGTACTGAGAAAATCCGTACACAATTAGCTGAAACTGTAGATTCTATCGCTGAAACTGCTGATGAAACAACGAAACAAGTTCTTGACTTATGGTTAGAAAAACGTCTTCAAGGTGAAGGTATACTCTGATCGCGCTAAAGCTGTAATCGACGCTCTTTCCAAAGTAGAACAAACAGAAGCTGTAAAAGAAGTATTGGCTAAAAAACAATATCTTGTTAAACGTTCCCAATGGATCTTCGGTGGTGACGGTTGGGCATACGATATCGAGCTTTCGGTGGTTCTTGACCATGTATTGGCTTCCCGGCGAAGACGTTAACGTATTCGTATTCGATACAGAAGTATACTCCAACACTGGCGGTCAAGCATCTAAAATCTACTCGCGTAGGTGCGGTTGCTCAATCTCGCTGCGCACAGGTAAACGTACAAAACAAAAAGACCTTGGTATGATTGCTATGACATATGGCAACATCTATGTGGCTCAAGTTAGGTATGGGTGCTGACATGAACCAATTGATGAAAAGCATTGGCAGAAGCTGAAAGCATATCCAGGTCCATCCCTAATCATTGCTTACGCTCCATGTATCAACCATGGTATCAAAGGCGGTATGGGTAATGCACAAGCTGAAACTAAACAAGCTGTTGCATCCGGTTACTGGGATCTATACCGTTATAACCCAGCATTAAAAGCACAAGGCAAAAACCCATTCAGCCTTGACTCAAAGAACCTGACTATGAATTGTTCGATTCCTTCTTAGGAAAAGAAGTTCGTTACACATCTTTGGGTAAAGCAGTTCCTGCAATGAGCAAAGAATTGTTAGAAATCAACAAACAATTAGCTAAAGAACGCCGTCAATCCTATGTTCGTTTACAAAAAGGGCTTTGAAGACGAATTACAACAAGGCTAATCATTAGTGAAAGTAATACGAAAAAGGCTCTCTCCCTTTGGGAGGGCCTTTTTGTGCTATGCCCAAAAAGATTAGCAGAATATACTATGAAAGTCCCAACAGTGATGAACTATTGGGACTTTTATAATTTCTTTAAAATAATAGATGTGTATACTATATTCTAGAGATATGATTGTATTTAGAGGAAGGAGATAGTATGGAAGTATTAGCAGTCTTGTGCATGTGTGTTGCTGCAGTAGGTCTGGTATATTACGAAGATTATAAGAAGAATGAAAATTGTATTCATATATGTATCTAAACTTGATATACTGACAATAAGTAATGTGTTATCTAGAGAAAAGGGAGAAATCATGATTGTATATAGTACAAAAATTAAAAAGTTACAGATATCTTACGGCCAAATAATTTTATCCGTACATTATTAAGATGGCGTCAGCATGTAGATTATCAAGCTTTTTCAGAAACTATCACATGGGATGGTATTGATATGAACCCTCTTTGGGAAGAAAATGGACACAGCCTAGAAGTCAATTATTTTTGAAGAAGAAGGCATTATTGCTGCCTTATTTGAACAAGCGCGATCAATATGGATTATGGAAAACAGAAATTGTATTTAATATTAACGAACGAACTGTATGTGTAAGACAGCATAAAGACCTTGATGCATCTATGACTGAAAGAAAACAATTATTTTTGGGCTCCCTCCATTGTGAAATACTTGATGAAAGGCGTGATATATTGCAGAAGAACATGGTGTACCTATCGGTCCAGATGTCATGGAATGGACAGAATCCATTAAAGAAGACTTATTACAACAGCGGTCCATAGTGTTTGTAATGTAGTGATTCAAAGGCTCTCAAGGTTTATTGATACCATTCGTATAGATAAACTGGCTCTTAGATTAGAAGGTGTGCACGGATTTTCTTGAAAAAGACCACAGATGAGCCTAATACCGTAACGATTTATCATCATCAGAATAGTGTTCAAGCACCAGATGTGAAGGTATATCACGGAAGTGCTATCTTAGATGAAGATAAGGTAAGTCGACGGATTGTAGATATTGTATGTGATGAAATGAATTTGGTGGAACGTAAACCACTAGATAGCTGGTATGGGGTCCAACGAAATTATAGAAAAGAAAATGAAAAGTCCCTTCAAGAACGCAGTGAGTCAGAAGAACTAGCAGAAATAGCAGTTCATGAAACAGCTGAGTTAGAAGAGACTTCAAGATATGGAGCAATTAGCAAATAAATATTTACAAGAATTAGTGATACTACAACATGAACTTAGTATATTACAGTCTAGAATGAATCATTCTGAGTCAGGCATCATTATTGTACTATGGTGAAGAAGATGATATCTATCATGATGAGATTAGAGCAGCAGTCCTCAAAATATTAGAGGATGTGCGCCAAGAGCATAAACCAACAGATATCCATGCGAGCAATCGAATCTATGATATTTTGTGACGACATCATTACACATAATGCGCCGCGAGATGCTTGGGATGTGTATGATTCATTAGACAATCTATTCAGTAATTATCGCCACTTTAGCACCCTGTATGCAAAAATGAGTTGAAATCCATTGGCGTTACCATAACCAAAGAAGGTGACCATTTCAAAGGGCAGTTGGGAAAACAAGATCGATATACGTTAAGTTTCCTGTGCTCTCCCAGTGATATCAACACAGGCAGACGAGTCGTATCAGATATCAAACTGCGGTGGTTTAAGAAATAGAGGTTCTATTCAGAGTCTAAGTGAGTAACAGTCAGTCGATACGCCCCCATACCTAATGAAGTTTTGATACCTATACCAGCGAACTCTCCATAGGCTAATAGTAACATAGCAATAGGAAACAGAGGATGCTGTGTGTTAGGGTCGTAATGTATAGTGCCCTTTAAAAAGCAGGAATCTGCACACGTTCTATCCGATATGGGCTAAACTTAAGATGGTAGTCACAGACTTTAAATAGACTAGCCAATGTGTCAGCTAAATGATCTCCTTGAATAGGATAGTTAGTACTAAACGCATTCCAACGACGTAATAAGCCTTTAAAAAGCGACTTGTGACTGCAAATGGAATGTACTCCTTGTGATTTTAAAGCTGGCACTAGTGATAAACTCTAGATCGATTGATTTCACCGTACTGATGGGGGCCTCTATGAAGGTTTCATATAGAAAAATCATAGGAAGTTTCGTCATAGATGATACGATCTGTAATTTGTAAATATTTCTGTTGTTGTCGTACAAACACTTGCTCTGGCAAATGAAAGAGAGGCTCTAGAATGTTAATGATCGCCTCTTGATTTAATCCGATAACTCGCCAGATAGTTGTCTCCTTTTTCGCATCATAAAATACATATTGACGATAAGGATGCACTGTACTTTCATGCAACTTAGTTGCATAATTGTATCGATATGTTCCATCATAATGCCATGTAAATACATTAGATAGAAAGGGGTGTATACGAGTTCCATCAGGAAAAATTAATGTGTAAATCAAGTATCATCAATGAAGAAACACAGGAACCTCTAAAAATACATTATTCGGAAAACGCAATATAAAGATGAATTGTAGCTAATAATGAAATTGATGTATATTTATTATAATAGTATATTGCTTATCTTATCAAGAAAAGGAATTCATTATGAATGTAAAAGGCAATTTTATTGGATACGCAGTCCCATACAGAAATATATCTTTTCTGGGACAAAGCTAAAAACTAATGTAGGTGCTTCTTTTATTGTTGACAAAGTATTTGACTCAATTTTAGTAGGCCAAATTTTACAAAATCTATCCTGAACCCATTAGGTATTCATACTATAAACTGTAAGGCTGGAAAAGAAGAATGCGGTGCAGAATCGATTGAAAAGAAGTGGTTAAATCCAATCAATTGCCTACAGATTGTTATGTAGCCTATATTGGTGGTGGCAATGCACTTGTCCTTTTCAAAGAAGAAGTGGCAGGAGAAGGTAATGAAAATTTAAAGCGTATTGTACAAGAATTTACAACGACTTTATTATGCACATACCCTGGATTAAAAGTAGGTGCAGCTATTGGAACTATTCAATTAGATACAGAAAATTACTCGGATAGTATCAAAGCTATGTATCAGCAATTGCAGCAAAATAAACAACGCATACATCCAGTTGTGAACGTACCGATGACAGGTCATACATTGCCATGTGCAGTCAATGGTGAAAGCGCGAATGCAATCGATCGAGAGTCAGAGCGTGGAAAAAGGCGATAGTCGCTATGTATCCCATGAAGTACTAGCTAAGAACACCATGGCCAAAGAGGCTAATAAAGAGTACTGGCGGATCGTTTTTCTGAAGAACTTGGTGAGTATCAGTTCCCGCATGAGTTTTCCAAATTGGGTCGTCAAGAAGGGATAATTATTTGGCAATGTGTTCATATTGATGGCAATAATATGGGAACGCTTTAGCCAATGTAAAACATTAGCAGAACGAACTACAATTATCGAAAACAGTGTCAACTGTAACAGAAAAATGCTTTCAAAAAGTAGTGCAATTAGCAGCGGCTATTTCACCAGAAACATATAAAGAAGAAGGAATAGATGTGGGTCGAGGAACTCCGTATTTGCCATTACGTCCCATTATTATCGGTGGTGATGATGTTACCTTTGTATGTCATGCTCGATTGGCGGTTCTATTAGCCCAAACATTTATGAAAGAATTAGAAACATTGAGTGCGAAAGAGCTATGCAAGTTAAGCAATAGCACAAGCACGGGAGGAATTTTTCGCGCAGGTATCCTATACTCAATACTTCCTATCCGTTCTTTAGAGGCTATGAATTAGCGGAGCAAATGTGTGCTAAAGCGAAAGAAAAAAAGCAAGAGAACAAGCATCTAGTTGGTTAGATTTTATCATCCTCCACGGAGAACAAGCACCAACAGTAGAACAAATTCGTGAACAAGAGTATACCTCCAATCAAAGGTGGACAATTACACTTTGGACCGTATGTGGTGTCCGGATAGCATAGTTGATAACAAGGTAATTACACCCTCAGTTATACAAACAAATTTTAAAGAGAATATGTTACAAAATATGCATAGATGTGGTAAACCAGTTTAATGATATGATTGAAGAAGAAAAATAGGTAGAAATAAGGGTCAAAGGATTAAGACATATTTTTACAGAATAATGACCATATGATTCAAGATTATATTACACAGATGGATATAGAAAAACGTCCTTGCCATTTGTCGAACATTGGGAAGACTATATACCATTTGGTTGGAAGAAAAATATATAGAGACTGATTCTTGTACAGAGGCTAGTAAATATGGAACACCATATATTGATGCTATAGAAATGATGGAATATTTGCCGAGCAAGGCATTTTTATGAGTGTTTTAAATCTGATGATAAATAAAATTTGAGGGGAACATATGGATATGAAGGTAACGATTAGATTAGAATCTCCATTACAATTAGGAGCAGGATTATCAGATGTAAATATTGATACAGATATGTTACTTGATGAATGGGGAATGCCCCTACATTCCAGCAAAACGATTTCGTGGAGTGTTGTATGAGAGCGCATTAGAAGTATTAGAAATTTTTTGAAGCTATTGATAATAATGATGAGTCTGTAGTGCTTAATAGAACTAATTTAAATCTAGTTTTTAATCAGGGGGAAAACGAATCAGATACATATATAATATTGGAAGATTTTAGGTTAAAAACTATGAGAAGATTTTAAAGGAACTTAAGGATTTACAAGAGAGATATCCAGAGTTAATTAATAAAAATGCAGTTAAAAATTCATTTACATCTATTAGATATCAAACAGCAATTGATGAAAAACAGGGTGGCTAAAGATGGTAGTTTAAGAAACATGAGAGTGGTTGATAAATTGCCTTTGGAATTTGAAGGTCATATCCAAATTAAAAATGGAAATAAAACACATGAAGGTTTAATTGCAATGGCATTACAAAATCTTTCATCAATTGGCTATAAACGGAATCGAGGATATGGACGAATTAAATGCTCTATAGATGATCAAGAAAAAACTGTTAAAAAGATTTTTAGAAGATGAATGGAGAATGCTATGAAATATATTGAGATACAGATTATTACAAAAAGCTCCAATTGTAATCACATCAAAAAGAGAGTTCTCAAAATTTAATACAAAGTAATGAATTTATATCGGGGACACTACTACGAGGTGTACTAGCTGAAAAATATATTGAAACTCTTGAAAAAGGGATAGAACCACATGAAGATTCACTGTTTAAAGAATTCTTTTTGGAGGGTTGCAGTTTGTAGATGCATACCCCTGCAATAGAGGGAAAAAGATCGTTTCCATTTCCCTAAGTCGTTAGTAAAAACCTAAAAAGAAAGGATGTATTCAAGATCTACAAAAACTCCTCCAGGACCAGGATTTAAAACTTTATCTGGATATGGGACTATAGAAGGAAATACGATAAAAAAACATCATATTGATAAAACAATACGTTTTCATATGAGTAGGAAGTCTGATGGTGAACGCTTTGCAGGGAAAAAGTATAGATGGTGGTGTATACAGTTATGAATCTATTAATCCTAAAACTGAGTTTATAGGATATATTTTTGGTGATGATAACCTAATCGATCAATTTGAGAAGAAAGTATTTAGAGAAGAATCGACTATTACAACTAGAGTTGGAAAGTCAAAAAGAACAGGGTATGGTTCTATAGAGGTTTCTAAAAATGTATTGATGAAAAACAGTATAATCAATTTTTAATGAGTTAGAGACTGCAGTTCAAAGTGGTAAAATTGTTTTTCGACTAGATACTCCATTAATTTCTAGCCATAAAGATGCTTGTATCTCCAAACAAGTGTCGGTGATAGAAATTTTAAATGAGACAGTTGTAAAGAATCTTGAAAAGGCTTTTTCCTAATAAGGAATTTAGAATCAACGACGAGAAGTTATTTTCTGGAACGCAGCCAATTATTAACTTTACTGGGGTATGGGGTATTTATAATATCGAAACAAGTGCACTCGACCGTGGAACTGTATTTTTCAGTGAGTTGTAATACTAAGTGGGAAAAAGAAGAACTGAAGATACTTGCTAAACATGTACTTGCAGGATTTGGTCTTCGCTTAAATGAAGGGTTTGGACAAGTAAGACTGTGGTGTCCAGAAGAACAATATATAGATGATAATGGCTCAGTAGTAAAAATAAAGAGAATACAATTATTGCAGATAAAGAGGGAGTTAACATTTGACTCTATTTGTACCGAAACTCGTGAATTGTAAAAACTATCTTAAAAACTAGAGAAGTTGAGAGTGTTAGAAAACTGGCTTTATAAGGATGTACAAGCATGCAAGAGCAAGCTATTATATGTAGATAACCATAGTTTTTGCAAGATTAGAGAACTATGTAAGTATACTCAATGGCAGGGTAAGTAATGAGATAAAAAGATGAGGTAGAACGGATTTTTAAAACCAATTGGGAGCTACTGGATTAGTACTGTACAATCCAGAATCTAGAAGAAGTGAAGATGCATTTTACTTGTTTACGAATCAATCTATTCCAAGTTGGGCTGAATCTAGCATACCTGAGGCCCAACAATTAAGCTCTATTTTTAAGAATTAAATTGAAGAAACCTTTCAAAGAATATTGGACAAGCTTTTTCAGATATGTGAGAAAAATAGAAAGAGGAGGGAACAAATCGATGAATAAATCAAAAAGTGGTTAGAGGATTTCTAGCTCGTGGTACACTTAAGCTAGATTCCCCATTAATTATTGGAGATGGATCTAATGTATCTGATTTTGTAGATATGACTGTATTACGAGATAAAATGATAAACCATATATACCAGGAACTTCATTAGCGAGTGTTTTTACGTCATAATTATAAATACTTTACTGATTCAAAAAACACTTTACCAGAAATACCTGATGAAGTATTAACTGAAATGACCAAATCTCTTTTATTTGGGGATATAAATGGTTTTGAATCGGCAGGTAATCAAAGTGCTCTACGTATTTTTGATGTTATATTAGAAAAGACTAAAATTGTTTATCGTGATGGTGTGAGCATCGAGTATGGTTTTAGGTGTTGCCAAAGATGAGCATAAATATGACTTTGGAAGCTATTGATAGAGATGCATCTGGTAATATATATATTGAATGCGTTATCAGACAAGGTCATATTGACAGTTTACGAAAACAATTAAAGATTACTTCGACGAAGATAATGATTTTCTTGTGATGATGAAGATCTACGCTTTTATACTAACTGAATCTGTAAAACGCTTAGTTGATTTATTGTATAATGGTATACAAGTAGGTAGATTTACTACAAAAGGTTTTGGCAAAAGCAAAAGTAAGTGACTGTATGCTTGAGGAATTTACTCTGATAGTAACAAATCTCTTTTAAAGTGGATAACGAGAAATACAAGTCAAGTGTCAGGCGATATTCAGCACAAAGGAAAATACAGAGAGTACGCATAATGATTTTAGAGCTACTATTATGGCTCATATTGATTCAACTCTTCTTGTAAGAGCACTGGGTAATAATCCCTAGTATCGATGCAACGATGCTAAAAAAGTAAAGATGATTTTGTATTGCCTGGTGCAAGCATTAAGGTGTATTCAGACATCACTGTCGATATATTTTAGAGAAAAATAAATAAATGGGCAGATTGGGACAAAGTTGATGAGACAGGAGTACATCATTTGATAAGCTATTTGGTGGTATGATATATGATACAGATACAGATACAGTAGTAGGATTCCTAAAAAGTAGATTGTTTTGTAGAAGAAGCTTATATTCATAAAAAAATGATGTTAAAAACGTAATACAAACTCGTAATAAAATTGATAGATTTACTGGCAGGGGTCATTGATAGTGCACTCTTTACAGAAGAAGCGATTTATCAAACTGATAAAACGGATGGCGTAGTACAACTTCAATTTGTAGTGAAAAATTGTACTAAGAAGAAGCAGGCCTCATGTTGATTTTGATACGTGATTTGTGGGTAGGAAAATTAACATTCGGTAGTAATGCAAGTATTGGTCGTGGTAGACTGCGTGGACAATCGGCATCTATTTGCATTGGTAATAAATATTATTATATGGAAAAATCAAATAGATGGACAGGTTTGCCGAGAAGGCGTTATATCTTCAGATGATGTTAAAGATATAAATAACTATATATCTGAAGTTCTATAAGGAGGATATATGAGTATTGATACTAATCATTCAATGATTCAACTACAGAAAAATGAAAAACATTTACGAATTTTCAGGTAGAAGAAATGTCAGCAGCGCCAGATTTGATATTATGTTGTCAGGAGTTTGAGGAACCAGCGTTCGTTGTAGTTTGGATGAATCATAAAGTTGTTTAGGGCATATGGGATGGAAATAAACTAGAACTGCCAAGCAGTCAAAATATTGAAACGGATTATATTTTTAGAGTTTCGTATTTTTAATGTAAAAAGAGACTAGAGCCTTTAATAGTGGTTCAGCTTGGATAGTAAGAAAAATTTTTGATGAACTTCCTGCTGATAAAGGGAAATACTCAAGAATATGTTGATAGCGTAACTCCCTTTTTGGGAGAAACAGTGGAAGTCATAAATGATTCTTTTTCAAAATGTTCAGATAAAAGGTAGAAAGATTCATCAGATAATTCCCTTTGTACGTCAAGAAAAAGGTCGAATTGGATTAGTAACTAGAAACTATGTGGGATATTCAGATATTACAGGGCAGGCCTCATATACAGTAAATCGATATTTGGATATAATCTCCGTGAATAAGGAGTAGTGTAAGATGGAGCAATTAGATTATAAGTATAGAGAAAGTGGTAAAATAGCTACTGTACCGTATAATTTTATTCCATTGGAAAACTTTGTGTGTACTCCACATGAAATTTGGAAAGAGTTTGGTAGTCTAGATAATTATACAAAGAGAAAAATCCAAAAAGAGTATAGGAAATACTTGTTAGAGGCTAGAGCTAGTATATCTGGATATATTGATTTTGGAGATTACAACAGAAACTGGAAACATTAATTGCGATCTGGCAAGGTAGATGAAGATGGTAAAAAGCATAGTTCGTTCTTTTACACTAGATGGATCAAAGCCAGTTATACCAGGTAGTTCACTACGTGGATGGTTCGTAATTTGTTTAAAAATTGTCACCGCAAGTACATTTATTGCTGATGAAGATTATACAAATAAAAATTGTATTATCGAGATGTAGCTAGTGAAAATATAGCTAGTGAGTTAAAAGGTGAATATAAAAAGAGATGCAAAGAAAACTAAAAGATCAAGTTAAACGAGGATTTTTAGTTAGAATGCATGAAGCACAAAATACATATTGGAAGATTTATGAATCAATTAATACTAATGAAGATCAGTATTCTTCGTTAAAAACTAGGATCGATTGATTGGTCTAGTATGGATGATGACAAGAGAGTGTATGCGTTAGTGGACTGTATACATCAAGATAAAAATGAATAATAAATATGTATTTCACTTGTCAGCATTTGATGAAGAAACCATTTTTAATGTGTCCCGAAGAAGTTATAATGGACTATATATTAGATACATATCGCACAGGTAGAAATGTTCTCAAAGACGATGTTTTTAGAGGGGAAAAGCTGAAAATGTTTCCAGGTAATCCCAATATCGACTTTATTTCGCCATGTTTTTTACAGCAACTAATAATACGGTTTTACATTTTGGTGCGAGTCCATTTTATAGACTTCCATATAAACGAGATATCAAATCACATGTACCTGAAAAGCTACAAGAGAATGTTGTAGATTTTTACAGACTTAGTTTTTGGAAAAAAGGAATATTGGAAAGGTAGAGTTTTTTTCTCTGATGGACAGTTAAAAATACTTTTAAATAATTGGTATAGTATGGAAACTAAGGAGCTATCATTATTAGGGCCAAAACCTACTTCGCATCAATTTTATTTAGATCAATCAACAGCAGAAGAACGTTTGCACTGGAATAATGATGCTAATATCCGTGGAATAAAATATTATTGGCATAGAGATGTAACGCCAACTAAAAATACGGATAATGAAAGTGTACTAACGTATTGCAGAAATATTGTAAATCCAGGAATTACATTTACAAGTCGGGTGTTTTTTAAAGACTTAACAGATATTGAACTGGGAGCTTTATGTAAAGTCTTGTTTATGGGAACTGGAGTTTCAACTAAGTTAGAAAATGAAGACGATCTTACAAGGGATAATAAAAGACAATTTTAAAAATCGGAAAAGGTAAATCTATAGGTATGGGAAGTGTGAGTATTACCGCTACACTTGTAGAAGAAAAAGAGGATCTCTATAACAACTCTAATATGTGGTCTGATACAGGGATTCAGAGTATATATAATGAAAAGTCTTCTGAAGATAGTGTAGATTCCTATATTGAAAAGTTTGATAAGCATGTGAACAGTGTGCAACAAAAAGAAGAGTATGATTCTTTGTTAATGTCAATAGAAGATTTACATAAAATGATGGATCCTGAAATTCTAAAAATCTGAAACTAATGCAAAAACTGAAATGATGAAAATAGATGATGCGAATGATAAAAGATTTACAAATAGAACTGCATTATTGGATATAAAGAAATTTATTGAAGTTTCAGTAAAAAGAATAAAATAAAGTGAAATAGCGTCAGCTCATTTGAGCTGGCGCTTTTCTATTGGGACTTTTATAATTTTAGAATTGAGATTTGTCATACAACAGACATGGTAAAACAGGAGGATGTTTATGACACAATATTTAACCTTAGCTATTTATGATGTGGGCAGATAATAAGCGAAGAAGTAAAGCTAGTCAAAATTATGGAATATTATGGGGCACGGGTACAAGAATCCGCCTTTGAGGCTATGTTGGCACCATCCCAGTGTAATCGAATGATTGAACGGGCCTTAGCGTGTTTAGATTTGGAGGAGGATTCTTTCGGTGTATGTGATACGCAATGAAAAAGACGTAAAATCTTATGGCCTTGGTGATGTGAAGCGGGATGATTGCTATGTAATATAAAACTTCAGGAAAGAAAAATTAACTATCGGGACTTTTTGTAAAAATAAAAATATCCTTATGGTATATACTAAGTGTATGAAGTAGATATAAAACAAGTCATAAGGGGAGGTAGACTATCATAAGAAGGTATATCTTATAAATACTATTGTAAGAATATACAGAAATAGCGATATAAGGGTGTACAAATTGTATTATTAGATTAGGGATGAACTACATGATGTTAAGTATGTAGTCCCAGTAGTAGGTTGAGAGAAAGGAGAGCCTATGTGACATGCTTGAAAGAATTAATATTTGTAAGAAATCTTCAGTAAGAACAATGCCAAAACAAGGTGGAAGAATGTCAAAAGAAGATGGAAGAATATCAAAACAAGATGGAGGAGTATCTAAGACAGATAAGAAGGTAGAATCGGTAGAAGAAGTCAAGTGGAGAAAGAGCTAGCTCGTAAAGAATTGCCTCTTATAGAAGAAGTTAAAACGATCTTCGGAGATTATGGTAAGCTTTTTACATGTGGCAAGGAAAAAGATGCACATGGAAACGATCTTCACTATATTGTGTCAGATTATGTGGATGATGAGGGGTATGAAAGAACTTCTTATTAAGGAAATACCAAACTATCCTAATATGGTGCTTGTGAGCTTTTAGACTAGTTATGAAACCTGGGACTTTCAATATATCAGATTTAATTACTATAAAAAGAGCTGTGGAGCAGCAAGTGCCTAATGGAAATCTCACGTATTATAACTTAGAACATAGTATGAATTTTGTGTTTGTATTGAATAGAGATAGCATTACCCATGAAGATGAATTTGCTGAAATGGTAATGAAGACAATTTGGGGATTGAAGTGCTTTACTAACGTAATGCCTAACATATCGGTTACAGTATGATAGATTCTAGAAGATGCGTGTAAGGAGAATAGAATGGAACGAAAAAGCTAATAGATGAATGCATGGAATCGTTTAAACAAGAGGGATTTTTTCACGAAGTTTGAAAGCTAGAAGGGAAAAAGGAAACGATCTTTGATTTACCCTTTTGAAGATGAAAACTCGATGCTAATATATGTGTATGAAATCAATGAAGACACCATGGGTGTGATGTATATGATGTGATTCCCTACCGATTTGCAGGACAAACAAATAAGGGAGGAAATTATAAACACAGTTAATACTAAAATGAATGATGAAATTTTGTTTTATGATGAGAGAGTATGTCGATTTTTGCACCCTTTGCAGTCAATCGAGAACTAGCGTCTGGTTCTAAGATAGGAGCTATGGTAAGGCAATTGGCTTGCCAATTAGGTACGCATATTTTATTATGTTTTAAATAGAGACGAGGAAAAACTATGAAGTTATATGATGGGGTGCGGAAGTTTGTGGAGAGTAGTTCACATTCTAAAACACAGCACAAAAACCAGTAGAACAACCTTTGATTCATGAATCTGAGGCTGCATTGAGAGAGAACGGATATATCCTTCATAAAACGATTGATGATGAAGGAAGTACCAATCTAGCTCTACATGATATTCAATGAAGGAATACGAACAGGTGTGATGATGGTAGAAGTAGATGATGATTCAGTGCTTGCCTATGTTAGCTATCCATTAGACCTAAGTGGGATCCCAAACGATTTAACAGATCAAATCGTGAGAGAAATCCAGGAACAGGTGATTACAGGCATGGGGCATGTTATATATGTACCAGAAAAATGAATCAATTAATTATTTACATGAGTTTTGCCGAATACATTTTTATCCCTATGAAGATTTAGGGAACAACTTGTATCCCTTTTTGAACAAGAAGTGGAACTCGCCTTAGATGCAGTTAAAGAAGTAGCTAGAGTATGAGCTATGATACATAGCATAAGGATATTAGAGTATACGTTACTATAGGCCTTACTTTTTAATAGATAAGATGTAAAAATGCTAACAAGAAAAATAGGAGGAATTATGGGACTATTTGATGGAAAAAGAAAGAATAGCAAGAATAATTAGACAAGGGGAAGCTTGGAGAGATGGTACAGCAATTCAAGCACACCATGTAATGCAAGTTATAGAAAAAGCATTATTACGTGATGGAAAAGATGTTTCTAGCAAGAAAAATGAACATGGAAATCAAGTCTTAGAATATCGTATGTTTCATAAAAATGACCAATTAACAGTTATTATAATGGAAGATGCATGCTTAGGACTAACGATTCATACTATATATCCAGTAGACACTGAGCATTTATCACGTAATGATATAGATGCTATTTTGCAAGATGCGAATAATTATTGTAAGACCGGAGTTGTTATGTACAACCAAGGTCCAGATATTTTTAGCTATGTGTTTCTATATAATACCAATGAATTTGTACCAGAAGGCATTAGTATAGATGTGTTACTACACACAGCAAGTGAAGAAACTGACTATGTATTAGAATATTTAGATATGCTTAAAGAACGATTTAATTTATATACATTTGAAGAGATTATGGAAAGTTATAATTAGCATAGGCTAATAAAGAAGAAGATCGGTTCTTCCAACATAAAACAGTATGTCATATTGTTTATGTTGAAGAGACCGTGCTTTTTGTCGTTGTATGTTTATTGTTAACAAAGCATTTATTTCATAACAAGATAATGTGATTTTTGCTGCCCTCACATCGATCGGACATAAACAGTGCAGTGCACTATGTACGCGCAGGATATGTGTACTTTGGGGGAAAGAATAAAGTAATTTTTGCTGCCCCACAATGGGGATATAATTTTAAAGAATTACGGTCGGTATTAATATCATTGACCACATCTTCATGTTTCAGTCCCCTGTGATGAGGGGACGTAAATGGTACGGTGTACCATTTACGCATAGATATCTGTACCCTGGGGAAAAGGCTAATGTTATTCTATACGATCCCGCATGGTGGATGTAAATGGTATGGTGTACCATTTACGCACAGATATGTGTATCCTGGGGAAAGGGCTAATGTTATTCTGTATTTCCCCGCAATGGGGAAGGACTCTAAAAGAATTCTGTACTATTCCGGATGGTACAGAAGTTCAATTGTTTCAGTCCCCGCAATGGGGAAATAATTTTAAAGGAAATCGAACCTGAAACGTTCGAATCTGATTACAAGTTTCAGTCCCCGCAATGGGGAAGTAATTCTAAAGATGGACTGTATCGACTTAAAAGGAAAAACACTGTGGTTTCAGTCCCCGCAATGGGGAAGTAATTCTAAAGAAGCTATAGGATCTTATTAGATTAAGATTATCTAGTTTCAGTCCCCGCAATGGGGAAGTAATTCTAAAGGAAGTACAAAATATCTCAGTGCAGCTTTGTGGAGTTGTTTCAGTCCCCGCAATGGGGAAGTAATTCTAAAGCCGGTCAACTAGCTTTCAAAAACAACATTTGGCGTGTTTCAGTCCCCGCAATGGGGAAGTAATTCTAAAGACCTTCCGTACGGAGTGGTACGGCGATGATAGTCGTGTGTTTCAGTCCCCGCAATGGGGAAGTAATTCTAAAGTCTTTATCGGCGACGATATTATCTGTAAAGGTGTGTTTCAGTCCCCGCAATGGGGAAGTAATTCTAAAGGAAGTTTACGATCTCTGGAAAGGAGTAAAGAGCGTTTCAGTCCCCGCAATGGGAAGTAATTCTAAAGTCAATTGTCGGAGGTTTATTCTCCGGTGCAGTGTGTTTCAGTCCCCGCAATGGGGAAGTAATTCTAAAAGCAGAACTAGGTGTAACAAATGGCCGTAAGAGAACGTTTCAGTCCCCGCAATGGGGAAGTAATTCTAAAGGGTACCCTTTAGAATCTGCATAACCAAGCTCTTCAAAAATTCAGTTTCCGACGATCTCAGCCTATCTTGAAAAAAACAATGTAACATTGCTTTTTCAAAAAAAGTGCTTTCAACCCGCATGGTTACTGCACCGACCATCTTTTTGATTTCCTTTAGAAATTTTTTTCATAAAAATAGCTTACTAAGTAAATTGATTTATTTAATTCTTACTTAAGCCTTTCATTGATTAGTACTATACCATACTCTAATAGAATGTTCAAGGATTTTTATTATTTTTGCTCAATTATATCGTACATCGTACAATGATTCAAAATGGGATGAGGCTATGAATTAAAAGACCTTTTTAAATAGTATATATTTAGTTGGGAAAGAATTAACTATCGGGACTTTTGTAAAATGCAAACTTTTACATGATATATACTATCTGTACAGGCAAGATATAGACTCTATTAGGATGAAGTATATTGTAACTAGAGTATGTTAAATGAAAGAAGAACCTATATGGTATCGTAGTTTATGACAGGAGGATCACTATGCCATCCCTATACATAACGGAACCATCCGCAAAATTACGTAAAGATGGAGGATACTTTGTAGTAGAAGTAGGAGAGCAGGTGGTACAAAAAAACTATCTATTGAGACGGTGGAAGATATAACGGTTTTTACATTCGGTCAGCGTATCCTCTCATGTTTTAACTGAATGTATGATTCATTCTATTCCTGTGAGCTGATATCTAATTATGGATTACATTATCATCCTTATGGGGTGTGAAGACAGTGGACATCGAGAAGCATATGCAACAGTTTCAGATGGCAAGTGACTTTGACTTTTCCTTGCAAAATCTCGAAGGTGATGATTATGGCAAAGGCGAGGAATCAATTGACTTTGTTACGACGATATCATCGAAAGGATACAAAGGAAGAGGTAGAAGAAAAAATAGGGGATATGTTAGCCTTATTGCCACGTATTAGTACCGCCCATTCCGTTAATCAATTGCGAGGCTTTTGAAGGATTCTAAGCTGCTACTATTTTGAAGCATTAGGTTCTATTGTACCAGAGGAGTTTGCTTTTTACAACGCGGACAAAACGCCCTCCGGAAGATCCTTTAACGCTATGCTAGGCTTAGGTTATAGTATGTTATTTAACGAAGTGTTAGCTTCGGTTATGCATGTAGGGTTACATCCATTTATAGGACATATGCATGCGATTCGCCGAGGTCATGCAGCATTAGTTTCGGACTTGATGGAAGAGTGGCGAGCTCCCATAGTAGATTCGTTGTGCCTCACTTTAATTGGGGAAAAAGACGATCACCCCCGATCATTTCAATCGGGTAGAAACATGGTTGTTATTTAACGAAAGAGGGTCGTAAGATTTTTGTTATATCAATATAATAAAAAGTTGCGGTCTACCCATCAGTATTGGGGAGAACCGTATTCTTATAGGGATTCTATTGGTCGTCAATGTCGGTCTTATGCATCCGCCATGATGAATCGTAGGGTTCCTATGTACCTATCCTTTGAGATGTATCGATCTAGCATAGGTTTGAGAAAGGAGAGACTATGAACTTTTCATTACTACAAGAGAACTATCCAGTTTTATATGACTATGGTCATGGTGCAGAAGTATCTATGCATCAAGACTTGCAGGTCTACTTTGTAAAGCTTCGTTGTTTTGCAGAAGCTTTTGTGAGCTATGTGTTTGATGAATTGAATATTGTAAAAGCAAAAGGGGAAACATTAGAAACTCGACTTTCACAGTCTGATTTTTGTAGATAGTATGCCCTAAGGAGATTGTTAGTAAGTTACAATTGTTACAACAGTATGGTGAGTGTGCGGTTCATGGGGATGTACATATTTTATTAGGGTGGCAAACAAAACGAGCTTTGAAAGAGGCGTATTTATTAGGGCGCTGGCTGTTCAAAAATGTTTGTGGATAGTGAACGAGAATATCCATCATATACGTTGCCTATGCTTTCAGAATCGAAAGAAATTGTGGAGGCAATCAATGTGAAGGAGGAGTTAGAGCGTGTCCATAGCGTAATTGGAGATGTTCATAATAAGATTCCTTATACGATGTCGCAGGAAGAGCGAAAAGCGTGCAATCGAGAATATCTTTCTGAAGGTCGAGACGTGATTCGTCAAGATACTATGGATTATGAGGTAGAGGAGACGAAACAATCACTAGAAGAGTTTAAGTCTATGAATAGGGTCCCTGTCTATAAAAAGATGAGGATTTTGGGTCTTCTGCTATGAAATCTGATAGTATGCCTAATGTTGATACAAAATCGAGTGTAGTAAAGGGTCCTACACCAGCAACACGATTAGCGCTCAAGGATGTAGAATCTTTTGCTCAAGGAGTTCCTGTAGATGATTTTATCGATGATGAATTGGTGCAACGTCATGTAGTCTCTCCTGGCATGCTCTCCGAAAAGAGGGGCAAGGATTATGTCGTTTGCACAGTGCGCATGTTAGGGCGATAGATGGTATAAAAATTTCGCATATTACGGAGCATGATTATCACATTATCTTTACTGTCAAAGGTGAGATAAGCCATGGTTCGTATAAACTGTACTACAAGAAAAATGGCATCGTGTCTAGCGTCATGCAACAGGAATCTATGCTGGATGAGGAATTAGATGAGATTATCATGGCTCTCCCCGGGTATTCTATTTACGGCGGAACTGAAAGTAGTGTTTCTATGGGGACTGGCCCTATTGAATCCGTGGATATTCCAAGGAGGCAACGAAGTGTTCCACCAGTTCAAGATGTACCGCAGGGCGTAGGTAGTGTAGCGAGTACTTTCACCCTATCCAAGAGGGCCTGTAGAGGGCATTAAGCAGTATATGAGCTGGATAGAAGAAGAATTAGGGGAAGCGCAGATTCGCATTGCTCGAATGGAAAAAGGTCAATTTTGTATTCGGACCACATTTACTTGTGAGCGAGATGTGGCTATATTTAATCTATATTATAATCGGCAAGGAATCATAACAAGTACAATACCCTTAGAGTCTAAATCGACGAGTGTAGAGTTTATTGAAAGTGTATTAGAAATTATTAATCCCTGTGCAAAATGACCTATTGGATGAATACGTAATCGCTAAAGGGTATGTTGCGTAAAAAGTATATGACAATATGAATGATAGTAATTACAATATGTACATAGTATCTTTGATAAGGAGATTAGAAGGAGAAAAAGAATGGGTAATTGGGAAGGAATGACAGTTCCTGAAACTGTTGAAATTAGTTCAAAAAGTGTATTTGACCTTCGTCGAGAAGGCAACATTGATGCAGCCTCATGCGGTAGCTTGCCAATTGATGAAGCAACCTAATGTGGGGAGTGGGATATTAAGGCTTATGGCTACGTTCTTATGTCCTTAATCCAACGATGTGTAGAACAGAAGGATGAAAGCAATCTTAGCCACTATATAGAAGAATTAGGTAAACTTGTGGTACATGGTGATGATGTATTTACGAAAAACCAAGAAAAAGCCCTTCGTTTAGGGGATCGAGGGTATCAACAAGTAGAAAGTTTGGTGCAAGCAAAACGGTATAAGGAAGCAGCTCGTGCTGCTCGTGATGTGTACCAAGCGAATCCAAGTCATGAAGGAATCGAACGATTGTACTGCCAAGCGCTCTTTAACGTGGTGAAAGAAGAGGCTATGAAACCGGCGCCTAAGGGACAAGCTGTGAAAGCCTATTTAGATGCGTATTTTGGCGTGCTAGGAAAAGTCGTGCCTTTTATGATGCTTTCATTTGGAGCCATATTAATAGCTAGAAAATGACCAAGGGTCTTTTGGATGTGGGTACCTATTATGTTTCTACTATGGCGATGGGCCTACCTGTAGATGCCTATCGTGGGGAACGAAGAAAAAGCTTTACCCAATGCAGGGCACAAAGGGCCAGAGTATTGGCCATCTCTGTATGGAAAAATGACAAAATATGTGCTGGATCATTTAGGAAACTGTCAAGATAGAGACCTAATGAAATCTATTTGTGAATCTGTAGCTAATCACGAGTCAAGATTACGTGAGGAGGAGGCTGTCATCATCAACTGGAAGCGTGGGAAAGTCCTCATGGCATGTGGAGAGTATGCGAAGCTACGGGAAGTGTCTTGCAAAATGATTGACCGAAAGGGCAAAAGAGTATTGGGCATGGAGTGCGTTAGGCGATACGTATCTTCAAGAGGATGAAAGTTTAGCCTTATCTGCATACTGTAAAGCCTTGTTATGCCATCCACCATTAAAAATTTGGTGCCCTTTAAAATTGAAAGTAGCTAAGTTATTGGTGAAAGAGCAGTGTTTGGAAGAAGGAGTATTGAGGTAGTTGAAGTATTAGCTGGCCAAGATGAAGTAGGTAAAAAAAGCTATGAAGAGGCAGAACAATTAAGCCAATCTTCTTGGTATGTATCCAACCCTAGTAAAGAAGGAAATAGAGACTTCTACCAATCTCATAAAAATGCGGTGTTAGGGGTCAATGTATTCTGATATTTCCTGGGATATAGGGATGATGCTATGATCATTTACAACAACCAAAAGAAGTTTTACAAAAATCGCCTTTGCTGGTCACGGAGAAGTGCCAATGGAAGTCATCGTCACAAAACAAGAGTTAGAGGGATTTCTTTTGAAGAAGGTAAATTTGTACAAGCAAAGCTAGAATGGTATGTAGATGATAAAGGCCGTGAAAAGGCACGAACACTGGTGATAGAAGAAACGGACTCGGTAGAGAATTTCTTCCGGTGGAATCTGGAATTATTGGGTATGTTAATCAAGAAAAAGATGTGGCTCATATCGAGACTGAGGATGGGAACACGCTGTACTTGCCACAGTTTTCTTCCTATAAGTTACAAACCATTTATACCAGTGAAAGTGACGTATACGGAATATTCAGGGCTGAACCGTCAACGAAAAATGTCCATTCAATCTGTAGAAGTATTGCCGGAGGAAACCGTGCAAGATAGAAAAGCACGTGTACGTGGTTGTATCACGCTAGAGAATGGCTATCGTGCGATTCTGAAAAGTTCTGACTATACCCGATTGGATGGAGGAACCAAAGAGGAAGAAGACATCCTTATCGATCATCGTTTGGTGGATGAACATGGCTTATCCTCTGGTGTCATCGTCGAAGGAATTGCTTTAAAGTTATATGATCGTTCGGGAATTCATGCACGCTGGCGATTAATGGAAATTACAGACCTTAGATATGACACAGAATCCTAAGATAAACCCTTGACAAGAGGGTATTCATAGCGTATACTAATTGAGTATTAACAAGTAGAAGCCATCCGCTTCTCACCTAATGTCATGAAATGTTGGGTACAGATAGTTAAATCTATGCTCGGATGGCCTTGTGCCATCCGATTTTTTTATCCCTTTGGAGGTGACTAGTATTAGCAAAGATACACCGCGTATTAATGAAGAAATCCGTGCTCGCGAAGTTCGTGTCGTAAGTGCAGATAATGATCAGTTAGGTATTATGTCTGTTCGTGATGCTTTAGCTATGGCGGAAGAACAACATTTAGATCTAGTAGAAGTAGCCCCTAATGGTAAACCACCAGTTTGTCGTATTATGAACTATGGTAAATACCGTTATGAGCAACAAAAACGCGAAAAAGAAGCAAAGAAGAAGCAAAAAACTTTCACATTGAAAGAAGTTAAGCTTCGTCCTCACATCGAAGATCATGATTTTTATGTAAAACTTAAAAATGCAGCTAAATTCTTAGGTGATGGTAATAAAGTTAAGGTAACGATCATGTTCCATGCGGTCGTGAATTAAGCCACCCTGAATTGGGGCTTAATGTGCTGACTCGTTTTGCTGGTGAATTAACTGACCAAGCGGTTGTTGAAAAAGAAGCGAAACTAGAAGGCCGAAACATGACAATGATTTTAGCTAAAAAGGTAATTAGGAGGAAGAATAATGCCAAAGATTAAAACTCGCGCGCAGCGGCTAAACGTTTCAAGTAACAGGTAGTGGTGAATTCAAACGTGCAAAAGCTTTCAAAAGCCATATCTTAGAGAAAAAAATCTCCAGCACGTAAACGTAATCTTGCAAAAGCAACATTGGTTAGCAAATCTGACTACAAACGCGTAGTTAAAATGCTTACCATACGCATAAGATTGACATATTTTAGTAACATATAACGATATTGGAGGAATACAATAATGGCAAGAGTAAAAACAGGCGTAACAGCGCATGCACGTCATAAAAAAATCTTAAAATTAGCTAAAGGTTACCGCGGTACACGTTCTCGCTTATTCAAAAAAGCAAACGAATCCGTAATGAAAGCATTATACTATGCTCGTCGTGACCGTCGTGCTAAAAACGTGAGTTCCGTAAATTATGGATTGCTCGTATCAATGCAGCAAGCCGTATCAACGGTTTATCCTACAGCCGTTTCATCGCTGGTTTAACAAAAGCTGGTGTTGAAATCAACCGTAAAATGTTGGCTGACTTGGCAGTACATGATGCAGCTGCATTCGCAAAATTAGTTGAAATTGCTAAAAACGCGTAAGACAAATAGATACTGATCTATACGATAGGTTGTGCATAGAAGAACAGTCCTTTGGGGCTGTTCTTTTTGTGTACAATTGAGCTAACTAGCTATGCTGAAAGTAGGGTATTCATGGTACTTATAGATAGTGGTACACGAATGCGCTCGCAATATACTAAACTATAAAAAAATACCCTTGAACGATATGATTCAAGGGTATTTCGCCATATTCATATAGAATTCTCAAGATCTGTTCCACTAATGTGGATATTTAATTATCCCTACAATGCCAAAATGGATCATAGTTAATTATCTAAAGAACCGTCCTACTACAGGTAATCGAGCGCCGTCGTTTTTGTTAAGTCCTTTCAGTACGATCATGATTGCTACGTAGATGAAAGCACCGATACTAGCAGTAATCATGATGTTAAAGAAGGTTGGGATTGTTCCTTGTAAGAGTGGATAGAAATAATACATAGACACGCCCATGATGGAGGCGGAGATAATATTTTTACCCAATAAGATAAGGTCGATAAAGTAGCCTGTGTGACGATGAATCCAAATAAGATTCAATAGGGCAGCAAAACCGATATCAGCGACGGTGGCGTAAGCAGCACCACCAATGCCTAGGGCTGGGATCAGCCGTTAATTCCCCAGTTTAAAAATGACTTTCACAATGGCTGCGATGCCCATGTTAATAACGGGAATACGTGGTTTTCCTAAACCTTGCAGGATACCCTGTGGTCACTTGATGAAGACCTAAGAAGAAGATGGCCCATGCCAAGATTTGTGTGGCTTCTGCTGCACGTGGTGCGTTATAAATGGTGGATACTACAGGTTCTGCCAAAATGTATAGCATCACCGTGAAAGGAATGGTTGCTACGAAAGTTAACCGCATGGAACCTGCCGTGCGATAGTAGACTTGTTTGATATCCTTAATAGACACCGCATTGGAAACAGCTGGCACAATGCTCGCTGCAATGGCTGCGGTAATGATGGTAGCCAAGTTGATAAGAGGTACCGCCATACCAGACAGATAACCGTAGAGTTCCGTAGCTTCATGTAGTGGATAGCCGATGTCGATTAATCGTCTTGGAATAATCGCTACGTCTAGCATAGCTACAATAGGTAACATCATGCTAGCTAAGGCGATAGGAATAGACAGGTTGATTAAACGATGAATGATGGATTTGGAACTTTCAGGTGGTTCTGTCGTTGTCACCGGTTCATCTAATCGTTTAGGGTAAGCGATAGTAGTAGTACATGAGCACCACCAAAGCACCGACGGCGCCGATGCCTGCACCCAGGCTAGCACCACCAGCAGCCACATCTAATCCATAAGGAAGTAAGATATACGCCGCACCCAGCATGACGACAACACGCAGTAATTGTTCTACAATTTGGCTGATTGCCGTAGGTGTCATCATTTGCCATCCTTGCAAGTAGCCACGATAGCAAGAAATGAGGGTTACAAAGAATACCGCTGGCGATAGAGCGATTAAAGAATAGTACGCCCTTGGGTCTGTAATGAAATTGATGTCGATGAGCCATTGGGCGATCCGTAGACGGCGATACTGAACAATAGACCGAGAACAAATAGCATTTTTGAAAGAAATGGAAAAATACCTTCTTAGCTCCCCAGTAAATCGTGTTTTGCTAATTTTTTCCGCAGTCATAATAGAAATGGCAATAGGGATTCCTGCGCTGGATAGCTGTAGCGCCAATAAGTACGCTGGAAATGCCATTTGGTAGATACCGATACCTTCACCACTGAGGACTCGAGATAAGAAAAATCCAGTTTAAGCTACCAATAGCTTTCACCACAAATCCCGCAATCGTCAAGATGAGCGTACCTTGTAAAAATCGATTAACCATGATATCTCCTATACTGAAAGATTCGATTGAATCTATGAAAGACTTTCTTTTAATTGTACCATAGAATAGGCGTGTTCTCAATCATATTGACAACCTTTGAGAATATAGATTTTTCTTGAATCGCTCTAGTAGATACGGTATAATAACGATATATAGTCATTAATAATGTATTTAATTATATACTACAAGGAGGCCCATTATGCCATTAGTATCTACGAAAGAGATGTTTGAGAAAGCCTATGCTGGCGGTTATGCCATTGGTGCGTTCAATGTCAACGACATGGAAATTATCCAAGGTATTGTGGATGCGGCGAAAGTGGAGCAAGCTCCATCGATCTTGCAAGTATCTGCAGGGGCTCGTAAATATGCTAAAACCTGTGTATTTAACTAAATTGGTAGAAGCGGCTTTAATCGATACGGATCTTCCTATCGCTTTGCATTTGGACCATGGTGATGATTTTGAAATCTGCAAAAGATTGCATCGACAGTGGATTTACTTCGTTATGATTGATGGTTCTAAACATCCTTTTGATGTTGAGTTGACAGCTCGTGTAGTGGAATATGCTCACAAACATGGCGTGGTAGTAGAAGGTGAATTAGGTCGTCTAGCGGGTGTGGAAGACGATGTCAATGTTAGCGAAAAAGATGCGCTCTTCACAGACCCAGAAGAAGCTGCTGAGTTCGTTCGTTTAACTGGGGTTGATTCCTTAGCGATTGCTATCGGTACAAGCCATGGTGCTTATAAATTTAAAGGTACTCCATACTTAGACTTTGACCGTTTACAACGAGTAGGCGAGTTATTGCCGAACTTCCCAATCGTATTGCATGGCGCATCCTCTGTGCCACAGGCATTTGTAGAAAAATGTAACTCCTTTGGTGGTGCTATTCCAGGTGCACAAGGTGTGCCAGAAGATATGCTTCGTAAAGCAGCCACAATGGCAGTGTGCAAAATTAATATCGATACAGACTTGCGCCTAGCTATGACAGCAAGTATCCGTGAAGTATTAACAAATAATCCTGCTGAGTTTTGACCCTCGTAAATACTTAGGGCCAGCTCGTGAAGCGATTCAAGCTATGGTGCAACATAAAAATTAAAAACGTATTAGGGTTGCAACAACAAAATTTAAATTGATTTGAGAAAAGCTGGCATGTCTTTGATGGCGTGTCAGTTTTTTTGTAAGGGTGCCTGATTGTAAAGACAGTAATTTCTCTTACAAATAATGTAGAATTGGTATATAATGAAGGTATCATATATATAATATCGATAGTAAATGAGGTGATAGTATGGAAGCCACTGTGAGAAAACTAAATCTTAGTGTAAATGTGGAAAAGCCCGAATCATTACGACGATTAACTAAAGAAGAATTGTACAAAAGTTTACGTGAAAGTTATCACTCGAGTATACATGGTAATGATGAAACCTTTGATGCTCGCGAAGTTATTAAAGGATTGCTAGCAGAGGTTTAATATGGGGACCTATCAAGTACGAATCAATAGGCGAGTTAAAAAGCAGTTAAAAGAGATTGTTCATTATATCGCTAATACATTATATAACCCCATCGCAGCTAAAAATATCTTAATGAGCATTGAAAAAGCAATTGATTCTTTTGGAAGTCTATCCATAGAAATCGGATATTTCGATCCGATAGAGTTTCCTGGACTTTATAGACACTTGATAAAAAAATATGCAATTTATTATTATATTGATGAAGATAAAAAGAAGTTATAATTATTGGCATTCATAGAGATAATTGGAAATGTCATAGGAATTTTATAAATAGTATTAAAAGGACTGTATAACACGCCTAGGCATGTTATACAGTCCTTTAGTTACGTTAGTATGTATATTGTCGGTGGGAATAACCACTCTTGTATAGCTTTTCGGTTTTCTATATACCGTGATAATAAGATACTACTGTACATAGTATTTTTCAATAAGGAAAAAGGGTGTTTTAAGGGATTTGCTTAAAATACTCTGGTAACGGTGTTTGCAATTTGATCCACTCTTGTGTCATAGGATGGATAAAATGTAGTTCTGTGGCATGGAGGCATTGTTTAGTTTGCCACGTTAAGGAGCCCATATAAATCATCGCCTGCTAGTGGGTATCCTAGAGCACTGAGGTGGACTCGAATTTGGTGAGTTCTCCTGCATGCAGATAACAGCGCACATGAGTATGATGTGGATGTCGTTGAACCACGGTTATATCTGTATGGGCAGGTTGCCCCAATAGATGAGCACAACGTTCAATAATGCTACCCTCTAGGGCGAGCGATGGGGAAATGAATAGATAGCTGGTCGACAGGAATGATATCATCTGTGATGGCATCGTACATTTTTTTGAATTCGTGTATGTTGCTTGGTAAAAGCATGTTGAACTAAGGCATTCTTAGCAATGATAACGAGACCAGAAGTATCTTTATCCAAACGATGGATGGGATGAAAGCTAGCATTCATAGAGTGTTCTTCAAAGTATGCCAATACACCGTTGGCAAGTGTGTGATATCTTTCAGAGGAAGTAGGATGCATAAGCATGCCTCGCAGGCTTATTGATGACTAGTAAATGTTCGTCCTCAAAGATAATGTCTAGGGTTCATCGATGTGGGATCGATGTGGGATGTTTTACTTAAGTGGACCTCCACAGAGTCGCCAGGATGTAGCAATGTATCCCAAGTGGCAGGTCTTTTATTCACAAGGAAACGAGCCCTCACGACGAAGCCGTCGGCGCATAGCCTGGGATATCTTTTGCTCGCGGATAGCTTGGTTCATGGAGCAAGGACGGATGATCTAATGAAAGTGTGAAATATAAAAATAGGTTGCATAATTGTCCTTATTAGATAATTAGTTAGAAGTAATAAAAATATATTTTATCATATCATAGGAGAGAAGGTAATTAAAAACAAAAATGATAGATCGCTAATATAAGAAAATATATATGAGTTTGAGAGATGGAGGGCATGCTAAAAATGAAAAATTCCTATAGAAAAATACAAGCAAATACATTAATATATAAGTAAGAATATATTTTATTTAGTAAGGGGTACACTGTGTTTATTAATCATAGCAACCATCCTAGTGCACAGTGGGATGAGGCACAAAAATATGGCAGAAAACTATGGGCCGATTTTAGATATAGCCTTTCCAATTGTAAATCCAGATAGTACTGTGGAAGAAGTAGAAAAATATGGTAAGCTAATATGGAAAAGATATTTTAGAAAAGCACCCAACTGTTGTTATGGTGCAAGGAGAGTTTACCTATACCTATAAAATGGTAGACCTTCTAAAAAAACATGGTGTAAAAAGTTGTTGCTGCCACTAGCGAACGTATTGTAAAAACATTGGATGATGGGAAAACAAAGCAAGTTGAGTTTAACTTTGTACAGTTTAGAGAATTTTAGGAGAGAAAAGATGGCTGAGAGACATATATTATTGACTGCATATAGTGTAATTACATCGCGGGCTAAAGAAACACAAAAACAGATACCAAAACACAAGAAAATATGAAGTTGTTATCGGACAATAGAATGCTGTCTTGGGAACTTGCTGTAGAAAATACAGACTATGAAAGCTTATACTTGAATAGTGCTTATACAACGGCTGAATCCGCATTTAAAGAGCTTACGGTTCCTAACGATAAACGTACGATATTAAAATATGATATATATAATAAAAAAAGCCTATTTATGATATAGAGGCTGTTTTCGCTTTTACAACAGTAGCGGTAAAATCAATGTTTACCATGAAGGATATATATTATCATGATGAGAAGCCGATTCCTTTAGTGAATGCTGATGGAGAACTAAGATATCAAACACATCAAGAGTTTATTGAGGATAGATTAAAAAAAGTCTATGCTTTTTCTACAGAAGGAGAACGAGAATTACTATTTAAGCATTCTTCAATTAGTGATGATGGTGTAAACCCTAATGAAAGTATTAAAAGCGTTTTAGAAATGGTTAATAAGGTGGAAAATTATGCTAAACAGTATCCTGATGATACGGTGATTATTCATGCTGATATGAGTGGTGGATTTCGACATATTCCATTTATTTTAATGATGGTACTTAACATTTTGCAAAGAGCAGGATATACCATAGGAGAACTTATCTATACGATGCTTTCAAAAGGTCATATAAGTGTAGAACGAATTAATGATATTTTTGATATGCAACGATTTACAAAATGGTATTCATGAATTTATAGAATTTGGTAGTGGTGAGGAGTTAGACAGATTTTTATTCTTTAAATAAAGAAAAAGTGACTGTAAGGAGGCTAGCAGTGATTACGATAAAAATAGATACATTTATCAGTGCTGTAAAAAAACTTTTCAGAAGCCATTACATTCTCAGATAGAACGATATTTCAAAATGCAGTAAAAAGGTATTGAACAAGCTTGGAGAGAATTAGAAGGAAACATCACCGACACTAGTCTTGAAGATTTAGCGTTTAAAAATAATTTAGACTTATTAAAAACATTTTCTCAAGAATCAAAAAAAGAATATGAATTGCTATGGAATCCAAATAGCGTTTTGGATTATATTCATTGGTGTTTAAAAGCATAATTTTATTCAACAAGCATTGACACTATACATTGAATTAATACCAGAAGTTTTACTTAATAAAAAAATAAGTATCAGAAAGAGGACAACTCAAACTCTATTTTTACAGGTTATCGATCGTGCAAAAGATGGAACTTGAACACGAAAAAGTGAATCGCCTTATACATTGGAATATTACCTATTGAATCAGTATTCTGCTAATGTTGAATCTAAAAAGAGAAGAACAAGCTAAAAATAGTATCAAAGCTATTGGGAAAAAAATATTTAGTATTATTAGAAAAATTTTTATCTGTTAAGCGCAATGAAGATATAAAAATGGTTTGTAGATATAGGTGAAAAATATCAGAGAAGATACTCTTGAAGAATTCTTTCAAGAAGCAAACCGTAGGTTTCATATAGATGATGAATTGACTTTATATTGGGTACTATCAATAATAATAAAGCGGTAGTGAAAGTCGAGGAATGTAAAAATAACTGGGTTTGGTTACTTCAAATGATAACTAATCCATTAGAGGGATTATATAAAAACATATAAAAGAAACTTTAAAAAAACTTTAGAAATGGTATTGTCAAATATAGAGGCTGGTAAATATAAAGATGACGCTAGTAAAATGACAGTTTCTTTTATAGGAACGGATTTGGCATAAAGAATGCTTAGATTATATAACAAAAGAAAGAGCTGATCGGTATGACAGTTTACTAGGGTATATTTGCTTGCACAAGACCTGGTCTAATAACTTGAAAGCTTTTAAGTGAAAAATCTATATGGTTTTTGACTTACTAAATATAGCTAGGACGGTACTCCATGAGTTGATCATGAGATTGATACATTGAAAGCTAATGGTAAAAAAACGTGAATTGCGTATTAATTATTTAATCGTCGGTCAAATTTCTTTGGACGAAATTAGTCCAATCATTTTACCGTATACTGTTAAAGAATATACAATAAGTCAAGAACCAGATTTTTGATAAAGAAATCGCTCAATATGGATGCAAAAATCTAAAGTTGATAATATTCAAGCTATGATAGATGGGGACGGCAACGATAAAAAGAATAACAATAGTGGAAAAATCATGATAATGAACCCTGAACTATTGAAAAACTTTCATCGAAGCTAGATCAGCTAGAGTTTAGTTCAAATATTATTGCACTTATTGAGAAATCTATGGGAAATGAAGCATTTAATAATATCAAAGAGCACTATCAATGTCTAATTCCTAGTGAGGGTATCAATGAGGGTATACGCAAAAGATATGTGGGATAGAGACACATTAAGTTTATTAGTTTTGCGCTCAATTTTATATCCATATTATGAACTTAAGCTAATTCGTAATGACTCTGTCCATGCTAGAGAAGTACGTCATAAAGAGATTACTAAAACAGATGTGAAAATTTGATTGAAAAAGTCTCAATACTATAGAGAAATATCTAGAGTTATGTAAAGGGTAGAGAGATATTCTTATCCGGTGTGTATGCATGTCATATCATATAACGGAAATATATACAATCAATAAAAAGGCTATAAGTTAACATGTTAGATGCTTATGGCCTTTTTAATATGGTATATTGTTAGAAAGGAATTGATAAATATGAGGCACTCTATTGTGCTGTTTCTGAGCACGATTTGGATTGATGATTCCAACGGCAGTAAATTAGATAACTTTAAACATACAAAGTATACAAACTATACTTGAAGGTCAAGAGGTAGACTGTATCCAAACTAACGAATCTGCTGTACGATATATACAAGCAAGATTAGTGGAACAAGGGGAATCAATTTCTAAAAATTTATCTATTAGCCAGTAAAGAAGTGAAGAAAGTGAGCTTTTCTCTATCAAGGTAAGAGATATTCTTGGTCTCATATTGAGGTATTTAAAAACGACTTATTGATGAAATTGGTTTAAGTAAGGAACAGTTTTTGTGAAATAGATTATAATGAAAAATCAAACGGTGAATCAAAATATGGATACCTTATTAGGAATGGCTCGTTTGATTCTGAAACGATCATAGTGTGGAAGATGAGGAACCATTCATTTTGATATGACAGGAGGGCTTCGAACTGTTACACAGATGTTAACTTCCTTGTTATATTTACTAAAGCATTCTAATATACCAGTTGGATATGTTTTGTACTCGGACTTTAGAAAACGAATTGTAGAAAATGCCAGTGAACTATTCGATATCAATACGTTGGTTTCTGGTATGGAAGAATTTGCTAATTACGGTAGCACTCGTTCTTTGCAAGCTTATTTTGAAAAAGAAACGAGCGGTGTAGTGACAATGAGTAAAGAATGTATGGAATTGTTAGAATCTATGAAAGCCTTTTCCATAGCTGTTAGCTTATGTATTCCTTTATGAAATGGTAAAAAGCTATTAAAGAATTACGAGATACTATAGAGACCTTTTAAACAAGCTCCGTATATGTCTGTAAAAGAAGAAGCTTTTAAATATACAGTCAATACAGTTGAACAAGAATATACTATTTTACTAAGTAATGTTAATGATGATATGAAGCTAAAACTGTCGATTATTCGTTGGTGTATAGATAAGGGACTACTTCAACAGGCTTTGACATTAAGTACAGAATGGTTGGCAAGTATTTTTATTTGATACGCACATCTATTATCATAAGAATTTAGATTCTATCAAAGGATTGTTACAAAAATGATGTTAGAAAACTAAAAACGTAGTTATGAAGAGTCTTTTTGTCATGTCCTATACAAAAAGATTCTACATTGCCAGATAAATTTTCTAAAGAGTATAAGCATAAAATAGATGTATCGGTGCCTAAGAATATTATTAAATTTTTACGTACCAATATAGGTAGTGTTAAAACAAAAATGATATAGATGAATTGCTACAGGGACTAGATATTGAAAAATCAAAGATCTATGAATTAATATATCAATGTATAGAGGCAAAAACAATTTTTAGATAGACTAGTAGAGAGAGAATTCCATCTAGGGAGGAGAACGTTCATCGAAAGAGATATGCTATATAAAAGATACCAAGGTGTTTAACGAAACATTTATGGAAATAAATAGATACTTGAAAAATATTCATAAAAAGCAGGAGAATTCACCTCAATGTCCGACATATGATCGTTTTTTTGTATAATCAAAGTAGAACTATTGGAGGCATGTTACAGTGTATTTTTTTATGTCTTTTTCTGTAGATGCAATGTTGCAAAGAGTTTCCTCTCCTATGAAACAAGAAGTAACATCTCTAGTTGAAGAAGATGAATATATGCGACAAAGTTTTGATAAAGGGCTACTCTATTATGGAATGTTAAAGCAAGGTGATGCCCATTCAGAACTTACTAAGGAGGAATCTTTACAGTTTATAATGGAGTACCATGAAATTAAAGATTTGAGAAATACGATTAATCATGCAAGCGAAGGGGTGAGTCGTATTTCTAGCAAAGATATTATCAGTAAGATTTCTAATTTGGTCGACTCTATTGAGGCAAAACGGTGGAACGGCACATTAACAGTCATTGAGAAATTAGAGGAGTATTATGGACGTAACAATATATAATGAAGAAGTACAATATAATGCCTTATTAAGGGAGTATAGTGGGTATGTACTAAATGATGATCAGTTAGGATTCGTACGAGCGATTTCTAAATTTTTAAATGATGATACAAAAAGAGTATTTATATTACAAGGTTGCGCTGGCTCCGGTAAAACCTTTTTGATGAATGGTGTGGCTCGATATATTTGTAACAGTAAAAGAACTGTTAAGCTATTGGCGCCTACAGGTAAGGCGGCTAAGGTCTTATCGACAAAGAGTCAATATGAGGCGTTTACGATTCATAGACATATTTATAAGTTTAAAGAGTTAGAAGAAATAGAGGAAAAAAAGAGGCAAATTAAAGATGACTTTTTAGAGGCTCAGGTAGTTGGGGAACCAGATTTAGTTGTGCATTTTCGTTTATTATTTAATGAAGATGATGTGGATGCGGTATATATTATTGATGAAAAGCTCCTTGATAGGCAGTGTAGAAGTTGATAATGAAACTGTACAATTTGGTTCAGGTAAACTGTTAAGTGATTTATTGGAGTTTATTAATCTAAATTATAAAGAAAAATAATAGAAAGATAATTTTTGTTGGTGATAGCTATCAGTTACCGCCTGTAGGGATGAACTACTCTCCTGCATTAGATGTAGATAGTATTTATGCTGAGTGCCCTTACTTTAAAAAAATCGTGATGCAATACAAACATATGCCTTAGAAACGGTAGTCTCGACAAAAAAAGCAGACAGTGGGTGTTGAAAGTTGCCACTTACCTGCGAGATAAATTACAAGTAAATAGATTTAATGAATTAAAGTTAGAGGAGCATCCTAAGGATGTAAAAAAAGATTCAGCATAAAGACTTTTATTTCTACATATATGAAGCATATATGTGAAGAAGGATTAGATAAAGTTATGGTAATCGCCTATTCAAATGCCCTCGGTAGATATCTATAATCGCTTAATAAGAGAACAATTATTTTCCACATCAACAAGAGCTAACAAAAAGGGATCGCTTGCTATTAACAAGAAATGTCAAAGTAGGTGATGAATATTTGATGAATGGTGACTTTGTTAAGGTTGCTGAAGTAGGGCAAACAAATTGTTAGGGATGTTACAATGGAAACAGAAATTATACGCTTATATTTTTAGAAAAGCTATGATTGAAGTTAACGAAGAGCGGCATAATGTGTTAATTATGGAAAACTTACTAACATCAAATGAACGTAGTTTGTCAAAGTTGGAACTGAAGGCACTCTTTAGAGACTTTTAAAATTCGGAACTCTGCAGCGATTCAAGAGGCAAAAAGGCAGTAAAAGTGAATATAAAACAAAAATTACAAGAATTATTTTTAACGGATCAATATATTAACGCTCTACAAGTAAAATATGGATATGCCATCACCTGTCATAAGGCTCAAGGTAGTGAGTGGGATACGGTCTTTTAGATTGTAAGTTAAATCGTGGATATCGTAATCGAGAAACATTCCAATGGTTTTTATACTGGAATCACACGGAGTTCGGGTAAGTTATATTTAGTTGACTTGCCTAGTGGTTTAACTATGGATGGAAATATAAAAACTTATATTCAACCTCAAACGCAGTCTATACAAAGGAAAGATCTCTTTTTAGAATCAGAGGCTACTGGAATAGTGTCGTCCTCAGCTGAAACTACTACTGTAGAATTTAATCATACAAAGTGCTCACAACAATTAGAAGTGCCGCAGGAGTTGATACCGTCACGACTTACATGTGATTGGAATAGTATGAGCACACAAGCCCAACAAATTGTTAAGCATATACTTAGCGTTCTTGGTGATATTCCTTGTATGGTTACGGCTGTCATCGATCATACATACCAAGTCATTGTTACTTTAAAAGTACATGATTGGGAAAGTAGAATATCTGTGTATTACAATGATAAGGGAAAAGTTTCAAGAGTGAACTACATAGATTCATTTTCAGATCGGACCGTGGTAGATAGATTAGCCACACTGATAGGAAAGTCTACTATAGAGCAAGTAGCTCCTGTGACGATACATGGAATGGTAACTACAGAAAAATGTTGATAGAGAAACTATAGAGATTCAAGAAGGTAGTTTAGAAGATATTAGTGTAGTGGATACCTTTGTATATCCACCAGAATATGAATACTTCTTAAAAGACTATATGCAAGGTCTTGAGGAAAAATTAAAGCCACATCATATACAAATTATGGAGATACAGTCTTTACAATTTTGTTTACGGGTGACCTTTACAAGACATCATCAAAGTACAGTACTAAATATTTTCTATAAGTCTAAAGGTTTGATTAGTACGGTATCGCCCCCATGTACCGGGATGCAAAGATCAGTCTTTAGAGATGAAGTGATTCGTTGTATTGTTAGATAAATACGTATAACGGCTAATTGTATTATGTATAACCCTATGTTTATATCTAGCTAATTTCAACGTTTAGGAGTATAATGAAGTATACAAATGTCTATTCCAAATGGTAGTAATACTGGAATATGCAAAGTTGAGGAGGGATTATGATGAAACAAATACGCTCGCTATTAGTAGCAAATCGTGGTGAAATTGTTATTCGTGTACTTCGTGCATGTAACGAAATGGGCATTCGCACAGTGGCTATTTATTCTAACGAAGATGCACTTTCATTACATCGCAACCAAGCTGATGAATCCTATTTAGTAGGGGAAGGTAAAAACCAGTAGATGGCATACTTAGATATTGAAGATATTATTCGTATTGCTAAGGAACATGACGTTGATGCGATCCATCCAGGGTATGGGTTCTTATCTGAAAAATGCACATTTTGCACAACGTTGCGAAGAAGAAGGGATTACGTTCATCGGTCCTAAAGTAGAACATTTAGTGATGTTCGGAGACAAAGTAAATGCTCGTATTCAAGCTAAAAAAAGCAGATATACCGATGATTCCTGGCAGTGATGGGCCATTAAAAGACTTTGCAGAGTTAGAAGCATTTGCTGAGAAATATGGCTATCCATTGACGATCAAAGCTGTTAATGGCGGTGGCGGTCGCGGTATGCGTGAAGTGACAAAATATGAAGAACTTCACGATGCTTATGATCGAGCAAAATCGGAAGCAAAAATGGCATTCGGTGATGACGATGTGTACGTGGAAAAATTAATTGTAGAACCAAAACATATCGAAGTACAAATTATCGGTGACGAACATGGTAATATTGTACATTTGCATGAACGTGATTGCTCTATTCAACGTCGCCATCAAAAAAAGTAGTAGAAGTAGCGCCAGCGTTTGCCTTGTCTCGTGATTTGCGTGACCGTATTTCAGGCAGCAGCTGTGAAAAATCATGAAACATGTGAATTATGTTAGTGCTGGTACGGTAGAATTTTTGGTAACTGGAGATGGAAACTTCTATTTCATTGAAGTCAATCCTCGCATACAAGTAGAACATACAGTAACAGAAATGATTACAGGCATCGATATTGTTCATACACAAATTCGTATTGCCGAAGGTCATGCATTACATGATGAAGCGGTAGCCATTCCTGCACAAGAGAATATTCGTTGTGAAGGGTAGCTATCCAATGCCGTATTACCACAGAAGATCCAAAATAACAACTTCATGCCAGACACAGGTAAATTGATTACCCTACCGTAGCTCTGGTGGTTTTCGGTATTCGTTTGGATGGTGGTAATGCTTTCACAGGTGCCGTTATTACACCATATTATGATTCCTTGTTGGTAAAAGCTACATCTTGGGCATTGACGACTGAAGAAACGATCCGTAAAATGCTACGTTGTTTACGAGAGTTCCGTATTCGTGGTGTAAAAACGAATGTGCATTTCTTAGTGAATGTATTAGAACATGAAGTGTTCCAATCTGGGGATTACAATGTTCATTTCATCGACGAACATCCAGAATTGTTTTAATTTGAAAAAGATAAAGATAGAGGTACAAAACTGCTTCGTTACATCGCCGATGTAACTGTGAATGGTTACAATGGTCATAAAAGAAGAAGTACCAACGTTTGAACCTATCATTATGCCGTCCAATGTAGCTGGTGTACCAGTAGCTGGTACAAAACAAAAATTAGATGAATTAGGACCAGAAAAGTTCTCTAAATGGGTGCAAGAGCAACCAAAAGTATTGTTCACAGATACAACATGGCGTGATGCGCATCAGTCCCTTGTTTGCGACTCGTTTGCGTACGGCTGATATGGCTCGCGTGGCGGGCCGTGTGGCGAAAGGGATTGCCTAACTTGTTCTCTTTAGAATGTTGGGGCGGTGCAACATTTGATGTGGCATATCGTTTCTTACACGAAGATCCATGGGAACGATTACGTATGTTCCGTGAACAAGTGCCAAATATCTTGTTACAAATGTTACTTCGTGGTTCCAATGCTGTTGGATATACAAGCTATGCTGACAATGTAGTGCGTGAATTTATCCGATTAGCGGGGAAAAATGGTATCGATGTATTCCGTATTTTCGACAGCTTAAATAGCTTAGATAATATGAAAGTAGCCATCGATGAAGTGCGTAATCAAGGTAAAGTAGCAGAAGTTGCCTTATGCTATACAGGGGATATTTTAGACCCTCGCCGTGATAAATATAACTTGGCGTATTATGTGAATATGGGTAAAGAATTGGCAGCAGCTGGGGCTAATATTTTGGCTATTAAAGACATGGCTGGTTTATTAAAACCTCAGGCGGCGTACAATTTAGTAAGCGCTTTAAAAGATGCAGTAGATTTACCAATTCATTTACATACTCATGAAGGCTCTGGCAATGCGATTTATTCGTACGGTCGTGCTGTCGATGCGGGAGTAGATATTATCGACTTAGCATACCTGCTTTTTGCCAATGGTACAAGTCAACCTAGCATGAGCTCCATGTACTATGGTTTGACTGGTCACGATCGTCAACCAACTATGAATGTAGACTATATGGAAGAAGCATCCAACTACTTTGGTTCTATTCGTCCATACTACAAAGGGGCAGATCATACATCTTCTTATCCAAATACAACTGTATACAAACATGAAAATGCCTGGTGGACAATATTCTAACTTGCAACAACAAGCAAAAAGTGTTGGCCTTGGTGAACGTTGGGAAGATATTAAGCGTGTATATCATGAAGTAAGCATGTTATTTGGGGATATCATCAAAGTAACACCATCTTCTAAAGTGGTAGGAGATATGACTTTGTTCATGGTACAAAATAATTTGACAGAGCAAGATATCTACGATCGAGGTGATACCTTGGATTTCCCACAATCTGTGGTAGAATTCTTCAAAGGGTACATTGGTACGCTGTATTTGGGGTTCCCTGAACGGTTGCAACAAATCATTTTAAAAGGTGAAAAACCATTGGATGGTCGACCTGGGGCGACACTTCCAACTGTTGACTTTGAAGCGGTTCGTAAAGAATTGGCTGAAAAAGGTGCAGGCACTACCGATGAAGATGTAATTGCTCATTGCTTATATGCAAAAGTCTTTGATGACTACAGTGCATTCAAACGTGACTATTCCGATGTGAGTGTACTAGATACACCTGACTTTCTTCTTCGGTATGAAACGTGGTGAAACTGTAGAAGTTACTATTGAACAAGGTAAAAACTTTGGTTATCAAGTATATTCAGATGAGTGAAGCTGATGAAGATGGTACTCGCCACGTATTGTTCGAGTTAAATGGTCAACCCTAGAACGATTAAAATTCATGATAAAACACATTAAAACAACGGGTGTAGTTCGTCATAAAAGTGGACCCAACAAAAACCAGGTGAAGTAGGTGCTACCTTATCTGGATCTGTGGTAAAAATCGTTGCACAAGTGGGTCAAGCTGTGAAAAAAAGGAGATGCCCTTGTGGTGACGGAAGCGATGAAGATGGAAACAACTATTACAGCCCCAGTATCTGTGTGGTAGGTGTAATCCATGTTCGAGAAGGTAGCCGTATTGAAAGTGGCGATTGCTTGTTAACTATTGAAGAACAAGCGCATGTAGCCAACTAATCGATACAATGCATGTTGTATCAGTATGCTAGAAGTCATGGGGGCTAGTAGGCTTTATGTAGATGTATCATACATAGGTGACTTAGTATTACTGACAAGATATGCCATAGATGTACCGCAGATAAATGACAGATATATCGCAAGTTATAGTGTAAAATATGCGGTAGGGTATATCATACGATATACAAAAACAGGAGCAACTCTGTTGCTCCTGTTTATCATATCAGTGAGGAAAAATAGTGAAGACTATTTATGTACTTATAAAAATATAAAAAGGAGTGATTCTTATGGTATTCAAATTGCCAGAAAGGTCCATTAGTAAGGGACCCAATTTCATTCGAGATGTATTTGAACGTGGCGCAGGGATTCCTGGGTTCATCAGTTTTGGTATAGGAAATCCAGCGGGTGAAGTGGTTCCTGTAGAAGAAATCCAAGAGGCTTTTTGATTATATTGTACATACGAATCCTCTAGAAATTTTACAATATGGTCCTATGCAAGGAGATGCGAAGTTAGCAGAGCAAACATTGCATCGTTTAGTACATGTTCACCACATGCCTACAGAGAACCAACAGTTGTTATTGTCCATCAGGGGCAGGTCAAGACTTAGGGCTAGGTACCACGTACTGTGTGTGATGGGGGATGAAGTGTACATGGATGCCTATACTTTCACCAGTGCCATCAATGCAGTACGCAGTGTAGGTGCCAAAGCCGTGGGCATTCCTACGGATGGGGATGGCATGATTCCAGTAGCCTTTAAAAGAAGCGGCAAAAATCTGGAAAAGGGTAAATATATTTATTTGATTCCAAACTTTCAAAAATCCCTACGGGTATTACTATGCCATTAGAACGTCGAAAAAGCGATTTATGAAATTGCGAGAGCTTACGATTTGTTCATTTATGAAGACTGATCCTATGGTGAAATTCGATTTGCTGGCGAACGAGTTCCTACTTTCAAAGAAATGGATACGGATAATCGAGTGCTTTATGCAGGGTCCTATTCTAAAAACGATTTCTGCAGGGCTACGGGTTGGTTTCTTGTATGGCCCGAGCGAAGTGATTCAAGCGATCCAAGTGATGAAGAATAATTAGGATGGTCAAATGCCGCTAGTTACACAACGTGTAGTGAGTCATTTATTAGAACATATCGATTATGATGAACAGATTCAAAAAGTATGTAAGGTATATCAAGAAAAATGCCAAGTTATGTTGGATACTTTCCGAAAATTTGGTCAGTTCTAAAGTACATCTAACAGAGCCTACGGGAGGGATGTTCGTATGGATGACCTTACCAGACCATGTAGACTGTGATGCCTTTTTGAAGAGGCCATTGCTCGTAAAGTAGGCGTCGTAAAAAGTGGTGCCTTTGCAGCAGATGGAGTTCCTTATGGACAACATTTCCGTTTAAGCTATACTGTGCCATCTTTGGAAGATATCCGTAAAAGGCATGCAAATCATTGGAGAGTTGACACGTGAGTATTGTGGGGAATAGAAATAGTTCGTAATAATAACAGTAATCTATTATTCTATATTGATAGTTATATTTTTACAAAATTTCTGTATCCTATGTTATAATACAAAATATACCTATAAACATATAGGATATAGCATGTGTTCACAGGAGTGAATAGCAGTACTTGTATTGGTAGGGAAAGTTCTTAAGACTTCATACATATAGAAAGAAGGTTTATTATGGCATGTGGAGATAACGGCGGTTTGCAGCGGATGCGCTTCCTCTGGTGGATGCGGCACACAACAACCAGTTGATTTAACAGTAAAAACAAATGATAGAAGTCATGTGAAAAAGGTATCGGCATTGTATCCGGTAAGGGCGGTGTTGGTAAATCCTTAGTCACAAGTTTAATGGCAGTCAGCCAGTCTCGTAAGGGTAAATCTGTAGGTATTCTTGATGGAGATATTACAGGTCCATCTATTCCAAAAAGTGTTTGGCTTGAAAGACAAAGTGCGGAGTGATGATGGAAAACTAATGTATCCTATCGTGTCTAAAAACGGCATAAAAAGTTATGTCTGTGAATTTACTATTAGATGATGAATCGGATCCAGTCCTTTGGAGAGGCCCTGTGGTAGGTAATGTAGTAAAACAATTCTTCTCAGATACAGTGTGGGGTGATGTAGATTACTTATTCGTAGATATGCCTCCTGGAACCGGTGATGTGGCGATGACGGTATTCCAATCTTTGCCGCTAGATGGCATTATTGTGGTTACATCTCCACAAGATTTAGTGTCCATGATTGTGGAAAAAGCTGTCAAAATGGCGGATATGATGCAAGTGCCTATCATTGGTGTGGTAGAAAACTTTGCGTACTTCCATTGCCCAGATAATGGAAAAGATTATAAAATCTTTGGTGAAAGTCACATCGATGAAGTGCTGAAAAAATACAATTTATTGTTACTAGGTCGATTGCCAATCGATCCGAAAGTAGCAGAATTGTGCGACGCTGGTGAAATTGAAACGATTACAACAACAAATTTAGAATCAGTTGGCTTACCAGAGTAAGTGTGGACAATACCATAGTGTACATTGTACCTATGGTATTTTTCATAGGAGGAACTATGTGTGAACAGAATGAAGTAACAGCTATGTATGCTGACTTTTTGAGTATATTGAAAGCTCCACATCACCGTATCATACAGTGGAGGAGTCTTATCGCCGACTAGAAGAACAAGGCTTTACGCCATTATCCATGGATGAAGAATGGGACTTAACTGCAGGAGATTATGTCATTGACGTATATGGTACAACCTTAGTAGCGTTCCATATTGGAGAGAACCCCTGAGAAACATTACGAATAGCTCCAGCCCATACCGATTTTCCAGGGTTCCGTGTGAAACCAAATGCGATGATTACGGACAAAGGGTATGGTAAGCTCAATGTAGAGAGTTATGGTGGGCTTATTCAATATACTTGGTTTGACCGCCCCTTGTCCTTAGCTGGTGTAGTCGTGACAAAAGGAGAGGGTCTAGACCTAGAGACGCACTACGTAGATATAGCAAAGCCGGTGGCTACTATTCCTAGTTTAGCGATCCATATGAATCGTACGGTCAATGAAAAGGCAACATTTAACAAGCAAAAAGAAATGTTACCACTTTTATTTTAATGCGTGGTCTTGGAACGGAATATGAAGACGACAAGACTCGTATTAGAAAGCTTTTGTTAGCCGAAGATATCGGCTGTGAACCAACAGATATTCTATCCTATGAGTTGACGGTATACAACACGGATACGGTGGAAACCGTTGGATTTGATGCTGAATATATTAGTGCTCCACGATTAGATAATCTTACGTCTTGTTATGCTTGTTTACAAGGAATTATAAAGTGCAAATGAACAACATGCGACAGGATTCGTATGGCCTTTTTATTTGACCACGAAGAGTAAGCGAGTCGTACAAAACAAGGAGGCGCCTCCTTGTTATTACTCAAATATAATGCGTCGTGTGTATCGTGCTTTGGGACTTACAGAAGAATCCTGCGAAGTGGATATTGCAAAAGGGTTCATGATTTCCTCTGATGTGGCTCACGGATATCACCCCTAATTATGGTGAAAAATGATATTACGAATTACCCAATCTTGAATGGTGGTGTAGTTTTTAAAAATCGCTAGCTCTCAGTCCTATGCAGGAGATGCGGTGGCACAAGCCATTGTGACCGATTTGTGTGAAACACATGGTATTAAGCATCAAATTTATGTAAATCGATCAGATATTCCAGGTGGTTCTACAGTAGGTTCTATTTCTTCAGCACAACTGGTGATGCGCACTATGGATGTAGGCTTACCACTGTTAGCTATGCATTCTGCACGTGAACTGATGGGCACCTATGATCAAATTGAGTTAAATCGTTTGTTAACAGTATTTTTAGGGGAGGTATAACATGGTTTCTATGATGGCAATTTTTGTGGCATTAGTATTGAATCGGATTTCTACACCCTTTCAACGTATGTTTTATGAACGAACCACAGTGAAAGAACAGCAAAAAGAAGAAGTCACAAAGGCATTACAATTATTAGGCATGATTGTGGTAGCTGTATATGGGGTGACTGGAAATATTTCATTATTAGGTATTGATGGAGTCACCATTGTACAAAACCGTTCTTGCCATAGCCTTAGGTATTGGGGTTAGCAAAGTATTTGAAATCCTATCAGTATCTCATTTACGCCCCCGTCTTAGGGAGGACAAGAAGCACCCTAAGGCGGTGTATGATCGTTGGATTTGGGATACCATATTCATCGTAGGGTTACTATCTGCGCATGTACGGTATGGCTTAGAGTTTTTCTACATGGTGTTGGCATGGGTGTTGTACATTCTTATCCCTTATGCAGTAACGCGATATAATATGAGTCGTGGCATAGAATTTAGCATTGGGAAAAAGCCTATAAATGGGGAGCCCTAATCTGGATTTTTGCAGGCCTTCTCCATTTATTTGTATTATGATTCTCATTGAGAACGTGATATAATGAGTTAGAATTATGACGAAATGTTATAGATATATAACAACGGTTTGAACTAGCGCGCTAGGGATGGCTGTTGTATGTTTAGTAGATAGAAAAGAGGTATTATGAAGTTAACACAGTCTATGCAGGGCTTTCGTGTGGAGCGAATCGAGCCTGTTCAAGAGGTGAATGGCACAGCCTATATGTTACAGCATGAGCAATCTGGTGCTCGTTTGTTATACATCGATACAGAAGATAGAAATAAAGTATTCCATGTAGCATTCCGCACACCCCTCATGATATGTACAGGGTAGCTCATATTTTGGAACATTCTGTGTTGTGTGGTTCTCGTAAATTTCCTTTAAAAGAGCCCTTTGTTGAATTAGTAAAGGCTCTCTGAACACATTCTTAAAATAGCTATGACCTATTCAGATAAAAACAGTATATCCAGTGGCGAGTAAGAATGATGCAGACTTCTCATAATTTGATGGATGTATATTTAGATGCCGTATTCTATCCTCGTGTGGCTAAGGATCCCATGAGTTGTTATGCAAGAGGGATGGCATTATGAATTGGAATCTCAGAAGATCCATTGACCTATAAAGGTGTTGTATATAACGAGATGAAAGGGTTTACTCCTCGCCTGACTCTCAATTGGATCGTCATAAAATGGCGTTGTTATATCCTGATACTACTTATGGACATGATTCTGGTGGATATCCTGAAAATATAACAGATTTGACCTATGAGAACTTTAAAGCATTCTATAGAATCCTATTACCATCCATCCAATAGTTATATCTATCTATATGGGGATATGAATATTGAAGAAACCTTGGCATTTATCGATGAGGAATATTTGTCAAACTTCCATGCCATTGAAGTAAATTCTACTATTGCTATGCAATCTCCTTTATCTGAACCAGTAGTGGCATCTTTCCCATATGGTATTGGTAATGATGAAAGCGATAAGGGCAAAGCGATTCATTCTTTGACCTATGTATTCCCAGAAATGACGTTCACTCAAAGCCTAGCGTTTGAAGTGTTGAATCATGCCTTATTTACATCTGGTTCAGCTCCATTAAAAGAAGCATTAGTGAAAGCGAATATTGGTAGTGATGTAAGTGGTTCCTATATGGATGGCATTCGTCAGCCACTGTTTGAAATTAGTGTGACTGGTTCTGAAATCGAAAAACAAGCACAGTTGCAAGATGTAGTGGAAACTACATTACGCCAATTAGTGGGTGCAGGATTAGATAAGGAATTATTAGAGGCATCTTTAAATCGCATTGAGTTTATCTTGCGTGAAGCTGATTTTGGAGGTCGTCAATTGGTCTTGCTTACGGTTTACGAGTGATGGATAATTGGCTATATGACAAAGATCCTATTGAGTTGTTACAATATGAGCCTATATTGAAAGCACTTCGTGAAGGATTATCTACTGATTTCTATGAAAAACTTGTTGCGTACGTATATCCTAGATAACACGCATAAAGGTTTAGTTTCCTTGTACCCTGAAAAAGGATTGCAAGAGAACAAGAAGATAAAGAAAAATTATGCGACCATAAAGGCGACAATGACGAAAGAGGAGATTGCTCACATTATCGACCAAACAGCGAAATTAAAAAGAAATGCAACAAGCTATTGACTCTGAAGAAGCGCTAGCGACGATTCCTTTATTAGAATTGTCTGATATTTCTCCAGTCGTAGAAGTGACACCACGTCGTGAAATTGACCATAAAGGTATTCGTGTTCACCATATTGATGTACCTGCACGGGGGATTAATTATGTTAGTTTGTACTTTAATATGGAGTCACTACAAGAAGATGAAGTATTCTATGCAGAGTTATTGTCAGATGTATTAGGCCGACTAGATACAGAAGGTTTTACTTATGCAGAGATAGCAAAAGAAATTAACCTGCATTTAGGTGGTTATACCATGGATGTATTACCAGTGTCTATCCATAATGAACGTGATGCATTTTGTACCATTAGCGGTCGTTCGTAGTAAGGCTTTAGCATCCAATATTGGACATTTAACATCTATTTTAGGGGAGATTGTTGGACGTACAAAGTTTGATAGCCAAGAACGCCTTGTAGAATTGTTAAAAGAAGGAAAAGCTATCTGGGATACAGAAGCATTCCGTCGTAGTAATACAATTGTCACTAACTTGCTTATGGCAAAAAGAGTATCGAAAGTTGGTAAATTTAGAGACCAAGATACATTAGGGCTATTTCCGCCGTTTAGTAGAAGTCTTAGATAATGAAACATTATTAGCTGGTGTGACAGAACAATTGGTAAAAGTGCAACAACGTTTGTTCCGTAAAAGATAATTTGGAAGTATCTTTTTGTAGGTACTACGGAAGAACTAGAAACTTTCTTAGCACACTTAGACGATATTACTAATGTTTTGAGTGACGATAGTTGGGAAGCACAGCTAACTATGACTCAATCCTACGTGAATGAAGGCTTAGCTACATCTGGTAAGGTACAATATGTGGCAAAAAGGTGGTAACTTCCGTATCATGGGACTTTTTACATACAGGTACTATGAGCGTTCTAGAAACTATGTTGCGCTATGATTACTTATGGAATTTAATTCGTGTACAAGGTGGGGCCTATGGAGCCTTTGCTAATTTCCATAATAATGGGAATATGGTATTTTGTTCCTACCGTCATCCAAACTTAGAAAAATACGCTGAAAGTGTATGATGGATTACCTACGTATTTGCGTGAATTAGATTTATCTCCTCGAGAAATGCGTAAACATATCATTGGCACAATGAGCGGATTGGATGTATCGAATACACCATTCTTACAAGGAGCTCGTGCATGAGTTTATACTTTGGCAAGACCAATGAAGAAAATATGACAGCTTTCCGTCAACAAGTCTTGAAACAACAGTAGAAGACTTACGTGGATTAGCAGATCGTCATTGAAAAAGTATTAAAAGATAACCACATCGTCGTCATGGTAGCGAACAGCGTATCAAAGAAGCAGGACAACTCTTTGATAAAAGTGGGTAACTTGCCACAATAATCATGACATACGAGAAGTAGTTTATATAACTGCCGATAGAAAGTCTATACCCCTATCTGGAAACAGATAGGGGTATGGCTTTTTGTGCTGTTATCCTACAATTGACAGATTATAGATTGTATAGCCTTAATAATTTATAAGAGGGATGATTTATTTCTTGACAGTACCCTATTTGAAAGGCATATAGTAAATGATAATCATTACTAATTTTATGAAAGGATGTGTTGTAAAATGTATAGAAGTAAGAGAGCATGGATATCAGGAGCTATAGCATCTTGGTGTTTACTTTCATTAAGCAGTGTGCAAGGTGCAACAGCAGATTCTGTATATGTAAGTGCAAATCCAATTATAGAAAGTTTAAAAGATGAAAGTTTATCAACAACAGTGATTTCAAAAGCAGATATTGCTAACAAGCAAGCTAAATCTGTGGAAGATATTATTTTTACTGAAACTGGGGTAAGTCGAACTGTAGATGCTATGGGTCGAGTGGCTCTATCAATTCGTGGAGCAGAGCCTCGTCATACGCTAATACTTATTAATGGTCAGCCAGTGATGGGAGAGATGGAAGCCTATTTAGGTCAAGGGGATGAATTGCAACGTTTAGGTGCAGAGTCCATTGATCGTATTGAGGTTATTAGAGGTGCTTCTTCGGCTAAATATGGAGCGAATGCCATGGGGGCGTCATCAACGTTGTAACTGCAAAACCGACTAAACATAGTCAACTGGAGTTGAATGTAGAAGGACGTAGAATAAGAGGCGATCATGGTGTGTTAACTTATAAGAATATATTTATTAGAGCTAATTCCGGAAATATAGGAAAGGTAGAGTTTCTTTATATAGTAGTAAACGGGATATTATGCCTATTTATAGTCAAAAAGAATTTATAGGGCCATGAATCAATCGGGAAGTAGTGCATAATGCATTACGATACTATGGAGATATTAAAGAGCTAGGATTTTCATGCTGAGTATGATGCCAATGCAAATCATCATTTCAGTGTACAGTCTACACATTGGAAGGAAGATACAAATAGGGATATTAAACATTCCAATGATGCTCCTGATCCAGTAGTACATTATGGAAGAAATATAGAACGATGGAGACATCAACTTACATACGCAGGAAATAATCAAAAAGAAATCTAGACTGGAAAGTTGATTTATCTATTTATAATCAGAAAGAATTTGATAAAACGATTTCATCCACCGCTATCTTTTCTCCCTATGAAGGCAAAAATACGTTGCATTATATTGATGATGTGAAGCACCGTGAATGGAAATTAAATGCTACTTTAAATCAACAAGCAGGTAACCATCATTTTTTATCCTACCGAGTGGGCTATAGTGAAGAGAACTGATCAGGTAGTCGGTTGAAAAGTGCGAAATCTATATATACAAGATATATAAATCCATGGGACTTTGATAAAAATCTTCATAGTGATAAAGGTGTTGGTGAGCCTAGTTCCAAAGTCTATGATTATGCATTGTATCGTGATGAAGCAGATATACCACAATATGATCAGGCTTATGAATTATATGGGTATAAAAATCATCAAGGGAAGGCGGTCATTCCTAGCTATACCTATCAGGATTATACCAATGATGTAGAAGATGAAGATAGAATCCATACATTTGCAGAAGAATTGCGTGCTGAAAATGAAAGTCTACGAACACCTAATGAGGATGGTGATTTGCCAGATGATGATATTATTATGCGTCGATACTATGATGCAAAAACGTTAAAATGGCATGGGAAAACATTTACAGAAGAGGGAACAAGTCGTAGAAATCGTCAGACTATTGGTACTTCAAATATTAGAAAAATGAACATTGCCATTTCAGATTTTTGGCAGTTAAATAAGAATACCTTCTTCACACCTATCCTTCGATGGGACAATAGTAATTTATTCGGTAATACAGTGACATTTAATTTAGGGCTAACTCATTATGTACATGGAAATAGAAACTATCGAATCAAAACCAATGTGGGAACTGCTTATACAGAACCAGGTATGGGGGAATTATACTATAACTGGGAAATGTATGCAGGGATGCTATATGATTTTGGTGTTGGTAAAGTTAGTTATTATTGGATTGGCAATCCTAATTTAAAAACCAGAAAAATCTATCAATGTAGACCTTGGTTTTGAATATGATACGAAACGATTACACAGTCGTATGATGGTGTTCCATAATGATATAAAAATTATATGACAACCTATTTTACCGGGAAGTTGATGAATTTTAATCCAGATGCAGGTAAGAATACGTGGATGATGCCTCCAGATATGATTTATAGCTTTAAAAATATAGGGAAAGCTGAAATTACAGGCGTAGAAGGAGAAATAAAATATGCCCTCAACACTAACCTTTCTACACGACTTGGCTATACCTATTTACATGCTCGTAATATCAGTGACCCAACGATGCCGGCACAGTTATTAAATAAACCTGTACATAAAATCGATATAGGATTGCAGTATGAAAATAAAAAATCTGGTTGGCAAGCATCTCTTTGGGGAGATTACTATATTCATATGTTAGATAGTAATACTATTGCTAATAATGGTAACTATGTACATAATGATTTGGGCAATGGCGATTCACAATACGCTTTTTGCAGAAAAAGGAAACAAACCTACGAAAGTAAAAAGTTTTGCTATTTTGGAATGCTATGATCCAAAAAGAAAATAGGAAAAAGATTCCCTTGCTCTACATAGGTGTTGATAATATCTTTAATCATCGTGATGATGCCCAAGCTTATCAAGAGCGAATGTATAAAGTAGGTTTACACATGAAATTTGGGGCGGATAGTAGTGAACGTAGCTACCAAGGAATTACAAGGTTATCACAGAAAGCTTCTAATACGCCGTTGAATTGGTTTATCCGTCAAGAATCTATCCAAGAACCTCTTACATTTTACGGGTCCTATCATGGTGCGTGGAGTAGTTTTACAGGTAAAGAAAAACCTACAGAGGCTAGAGTGACAGCAACAAGTACCATTGGAGATGCATATAAAAATTATTTAGAAAAGGCTAATCATGGTTATAGTTCCTCAGTACAGGTAGGAGTGAAAGGAACTGTGACTAAAGATACCTCGATAGATGTTGCGGTAGAGACTAAATCATATAAGGGAAAAGAACAGTCAATTGATGCTGGAACGCATGCAGGCATACAATCAGTAACGGTAAAACGATTAGAAGTCAATCATCATAAGAATGACTGGAAATGGTCGGTTGGTCGTTTATATGAAGCCCTTGGCACGACTGGATACTGGTTTAATGATTCCTGATGATGGTGTGAGAGCCATATGGTCAAGCCCGATGACAGAAGTACGAATGGGATATGGAGATTTCCGTCGTAGTACGGGTATTACCGATTCTGCTTATACACATGCTGTTAAAACATCATTTAGTAGACCACCAACAAAAGATGAATGGTTAGGACAAGGTTCATTTGATAAGGCGGGCTTAACAGGAGAGTATGCAGATGTAGTGGTGCATGTAAATAATTTTAAAACGCTACAGGGATAAACTAGAAGCAGCTCAATCTCCAGAAGAGGAAAAAGCAGTTATAGATACATATATGAAGGTCATTGAAAAAGATGACCCTAAATTGTGATGAAAAATTACACGATCGAAGTGGTCAATACTATATGAATAGTTTCATATGGAGGAAAGTGACTGTTACTAATACGGCTGGTCAAGTTGTAGGTGAATATATGACTACGGACTTGCCACAAGTATATACTAAGAGCGCTTCTAATGATACAGCATTGTTAGAAAAAGATGCTACAAAAGCTTGGGATGTAACAATGCAAGTAGGAGAAAATAAAGAGGATTGGTCCAGGTATGTATCTAATTCTGGTTTGTTAAAGGATGGTTCCTATAAATTACATTCAGATTTTTATGGATATGGAACCTATTTAGGAAATGATGTGCTAGAGGATTTGGGAACGACGAATCGTGGTAGACGCAGTACGGTGGAATCATTTCATCTAAGTTTGATGCTTTCAAATTTGTTCGTATGACACAAGAGGAAGCGAAAGCAAAAAGCAATTACATCGCTTTGGAATAAAGATACAGCATGGATGACATTGACTAAGAAACTACCTAATGGGTCTAGAGCGACTGGATTCGTGAAAAGTAATATTTCCCCATTAGCTAAACGGGTCTTATTGTTGTTAGCGAGTGAGCTTTGGAAACCAGAGAATAATAGTTCACTTCCTTTACACTTATTGGAACAAGAAGGTACCGTGTTCCTATTGTTGGTAATGTACTTGTTCAAGATACTGATTCCATCTGTTAATAAAGCGTTCTTTACACAACTCAAACATCAAATAAATAATCACTGGGTGTACAAGCTTGGTATATGCGATCAATACAGGATTCGATTCCATACATTGCAGTATGCGAATACTTCTGGAAATGATGTATATCAATATAATCAGATAGCTAATGTGATCGGAGTAGGACTAGTATGGAAGCCATCTGATACGTTAACTGTGTCAGGAGATATAGGGCAAAATAGAACATCTTTTTGGTAAATATTTAAATGGTGAAAATCAATACACCTATGATAATAGTGTTATTACTTCTAAAGGTAGACGCATTGGTTCATATCCTAAATTCTGGACGATTCGAGTTAGATGTGGGGCATCCAGAGCAGAAACATGCTGGTTCCTGGAATGCATATGCAGACTATAAATACTTTGAGCATGGATCGTTTTATCGGTGGTAATGGAACCAATTCATTGCCAGATCGTTATTTAGATGGTGTACAAAAGCTTTTACTGTAGGGGAGGTAGATATACACCAGTGCAGAATGTTAATGTATATGCATCTTATACATTTAATGCAAAAAGGTATTCATAGTAGAGATACTTTTATACGGAGGAGAAAGATTTGACTTAGGCGATTATACTAAGATAGCTGTCGAATATAAATTTTAATCTATAAATGGTAAAAGCCATACATTATCTGAGAAACCAGATAGAGTATGGCTTTTTATTAGTTTATGCATCTTTAATATCATGTTCAACACCTAATCCTGCATCTAGTGCAGCAATTCCCATCCCTAATATATTGAAGGTTTTCTTTAGAGTAAAACGGGTCTACTCTTGCCTTAACGGAATGATGAGGTTCATTTTTAAGCAATATTATTTTTAAATTTGACTGTTCCATAATAGTCCCTCCTATATGTTTATTATATAACTGCAAAATAGATAATGTATAGAAAATATGATAAGAAACGCACACCAGAACGATCTGATGTGCGAATTTTTACTGTTATTTAGTTAGGGAAAATATATCCATCGATAGCATCAGCTTGTGTAATTTTTGCTGTTTATGATGGTATGGTTGTTCTACACCGTGGAGTTACGAGTACCGATAGTTCCTTCCATTGTATACCAAGTGTGTTCCAATAATGGTGTACTAGAGGAGTACTCAGTAGGCAACGCAAATGGAGACATATCTCGCTACGCAACAAATCATTAAATCACGAGCTAATACAAAATCGTTACCTTGTAATGCTTTTATCATGATAGGAAATATAGCCTGTAGCGGTTACTGTATATCCTTTGTATTTCTCAAGTGATTTGATACTTTCAAGAATTGTATCATAATAATTTTTAGATGTTAATGTAATGTGTCGATGGGTGTCATCGATGCCATCGCCAATGTTTTTATAGTCCTTCGTTGGAACTGGTTCTTTGGTAATGGAAATAGACTTGGTCCACCGGCTCTTCTGCTGGTAATGCAAAAAGCTGAGCATGAAAGATGGATGGACTTAATAATAAGGTACATAATCCGTATAGGGATGGCATTTCGATATGAAGAGCCATAAGATTTACGGAATATGTTTTTACTAGCTTTGATTGTGCTCCATAATAGTAATAATGTCAAAGCCCATAGCAGAGCGATGATATAGGAATTAGGAGCAATTAAACGATAGATAGAGCCTGTTGTTAATAAATACAACAAGGATAGGCTACACTAGCAGAGGCCACGATTTCTACGGCGGCGTGGATGTTGATGGTAGGAATATATTTCATAGTGCATAACCTCCTATGAGTGAAAAATAGGATACAGATAATCGTTGTTCCTAGAATAATGGAAAGACTATATACTTTCACAAAGGAATTAGGGAACAGATTACGTAATAGAACGTAGTTTTTGATATCTAATAATGGTCCAAAAAGTAAGAAAGCCAAGATTCCTGGTAAAGGAATGACGTTCATAAAAGACCGAGCGATAATGGCATCTGCAGTAGAGCAGATGGATACGCAAAAGGCGAGTGCCATCATACCAAAGATAACTAGAATGGATCCAGATAAGGATATATCTTGCAACCATTGTTTAGGTAAAAATAATTGTAACCCACTACGTAGTATAGACCCAATTATGATAAAGGGCAATAGGCGTAAGGTTTCTTCTTGCAATCTGCCGAAAAATCCTGCGTCTTTGACAGTGATTTTACCAAGGTTAATTGTTTCCATGGAGGAAAGCATCGGTGCGACCGTAAATACAGGGGCCCACAATACTGGCTCACTATGAATGCTAGTACTATTCCTAATAAGGGTCTTCCCCAGAGTATCAAAGGCTCTTTTGGAAAGGCGTAATAGGTGGAGAGTAGTACAATGGGGTTTAACAAAGGACTAATCATAGTGAAAAATAAGCTAACCTTAGGGGCTAGACCTTGACGAGTAAGACTTGTAAAATAGGAATGACTGCACAGTCACAGAGGGCATGTGCAAGCCATGATAATAGCTGAGTACACTTAGGCAAACATAGGAGAACGATGTAAATATTTTTCTATGCGATAGGGAGATGCGTATTGCTCTACGACAACAGAAATGCCAGTCCCTAAGAGTAAGAAAGGTATCATCTGTAATGAGATCAGCCGTTGTCATGGTCACCCAATTTTGGCTGTGCATAAAAACATGTATCCCAAAGCTAAGAGGATAGGGACGATAGCGTATTGTTTCCATTTAGGTTTAGCCCTTTGTATTGGCGTGGTAATGAAAGGCCATTGTTTCACATCTTTGCAGGCAATCCAAGTGCTGTTAGGGCGCTAATTCAGTATACTCTGAGCATTTTTCTTGTAGTGTTACCAAGTATGATGGTATCGCTATAACGAATTTGTGAAAGAGGAATTTCTCCTAAATAAGGTAGTTGAGCCTCAATCCATTGTGGATGAGTTACATAATAGATATGTTTAATGTCTAACATATCTCCTAAGGAGAGCGAAGAAAGTTCTTCAAAACTTAAGGAGCCCATGCCATTCCATTCAATCCAAAGTTCACGATATTGGGCGATCTTGTAATACTTGCTGACAAACGGAGACAGTGTTCTTGGGCTCATCGTCGATGGAAAAAGTATGCACTCTTTCGTTGGAAAGAGCAGGACTTTGTAAGCCCTGCTCAAACTGAAAGAGAAGAACATTTGAAATTTTATGACTTCATTACCAGCAGTGATGGGTGCTATTCTTACCTGGAACCAAGAAAGCCCATCACTACAGGTAGGGGATAGTTTACAGGTGTTACATTGTTCCATTAATAAAGACTGCAACGCATCATTGTTCAAAGAAGGACCAATGATGGTTAAATATGAATCATGTAATGTGGTAGGAGTAATCTCTAAACCAGTTCCATTGTATTGTACCAAAGCTTGCCCACCTGTGGGAAAGAGGGATACATCCTTTCAAGCGTAAGATATGACCAGTTGTATTCGTTTGATGAGGGCTTTACAAACGATCTGCCCGTTTCATCGATGGTGCGAGGCAAGGTGCATTCTACGGTGCACGTTAAGAAAGCATCTTTGGCCTGTGCATGATGAGCGATGTGGTCATGGTGAGGAATCTCAGGATGATTCCGAGCTGTATGATGACCTTTGTGATTTTCAATATTCTTGCTAGCTGACAAAGAAGAGATAGCTTTGTTCTCGAGGGTGGCATGGAAATATATTTTTGCAAGTTGAATCTCTTCCATGGCACGATAGAGATAGGGTGCTGATGACTTTAGATGACGAATAATTTCAAGGTTTTTGTAACAGGTCCTCATCCTCTTGATGGCTAATAAAGACTTGGCTAGTAGAGGCAATTGACCTGTAAAGAAGACTCCAAAGTTTTTATAATACATAGGGGCTCGCATGGCATCCACAATGGACACACAACCAGTGAGTTCAATGCGTTTAGCAATGGATGAATCCTTACAAATGGCGAGAATGTCCGATAATTACTAACTTAGATGGGTTCAATAATGATATAATCCACATCTTGAGTGTCTAAAATATCTACTAAAGCTCTCACGGAAATCTCTGCTAAACTACAACAATGCAACCAGATGTAAGTTCACGAACGGTATATCCTTTTTCTCGAAGAATGGCTCATCTAAGTTCACTTAGCCAAAATCAGTCTCTAATACTAAAATTTTATGGACCTGGCAATCTTGTATGAGTTGTTGAATAAATGTTGTCTTTCCAGCACCTACAGATACGATATACACTTTTACCTTTATGGGAACATAGATTTTGTTTTGCTCGGGTAAAAGCACGACTGATTAGATTCATCACATCTCACCTCCAATGTGTATAATGGCATATATAATAAAAGTTCTTGCATCAGATAGTATACTCTCTTTTAGTAAAGCTATGCATGAATGATTGAGCATTTCATTCTGTATAACTTATAGTTGTTATCAAAATTTAAAAATAAATGATAAAAATCGAAAAATAGAAAAGAAGATTGATTTATTTCGATTTGTCTGATATAATGAACTCAAGATAAGGAGAACATATCGATTTTTAATTTAATTTATATTAAGTATATGAGGTATAAAAAGATGAATCAAAAAGTAGCACAAGCATCTTAACGAACAAGTAATTTTTCGAATTTAATGCAGCATCCACATATTTAGCACTTTCCTTAGCTATGGCTGATGCAAACTTCAGAGGTTTCTCTGCATGGTTACGTGCACAATACCAAGAAGAATTAACTCACGCTTTCAAATTTATGTGATTACTCACAAAGCAATAATGAAAAAGTAAGTAACATTAGGTGATGTAAAAATACAGCATCTACTTTGACTAATCCTTTAGATGTAGCAAAAGCTGTATTATCTCATGATCAAAATGATTACTGAAAAAATCCACAACTTATATGCTTTAGCATTAGAAGAAAAAGATTATGCAACAGTATCTTTCTTGAATTGTCTGTAGAAGAACAAGTAGAAGAAGATAGCTAATGCAACTGACTTAGTGTGATCAATTTACATTTGCACAAGATAGCTGTTCTGCCCAATTATTCTTGGACTCCAAATTAGGTAGCCGTCAATAATTGATACACTCTCTCTTACAGTAAAGTGAGAATTTTATATCAAGTTAAAGAAACCCAACCATATAAAACATAAAACACACAAAACCTAACACAAATATTAAAATACACAAAACACAAAAACTAACACAAGAAGTATAACTAGATATAAGGTTGATATTTGTAAGAGTGATGTTTGTTTGTTGATATAGGTGAGCTTTTCCAATGGAAAGGCTACCTTTTTCTGTGTTAATGTATCGTGAGATGATGCATGGTACATGCATTTAGTTTTATAACCAAATGGTCAAAAAGTCAGATTTTGACAAAAGGTCAAAGTCAGATATACTCTAACCCATAGAAAAAGAGCAAAAGTCAAAAATAGATGTTCTTGTGTATATAATGACTGATGATGTGTATGTACAGGGTCGCATTATAGTAGATAGTACATCATAAAATGGAAGAAATGAGGTTATATTATGAGCATTTTAGTAGATAAGATTGGACAGTTTATACTGACGAAATTATTGGAAGAACAGGAAGTATTACGCTGAGAAGGAATGAACTCGCAGGAGATATTAGATTGTGCGCCATCACAAATCAGTTATGTATTAAGCACACGATTTTCTATTGATAGAGGATTTATTGTCAGTCCAGACGGGGACTGTGGCTCCATTACTTATCACTAGGTTATGGAACCCGTAAGAAGACAAGTTTTGATTCCCTTAGAACAAGCTCCCAAAATGTAACAGAGAAGAACCAGTCATTACAATTGGGCATATTGACCAAGTATTGTTTCAACATATGAAAGAAGCGCGATACAAAACGTGAAGGCAGCTAGTATTACATGAAGCGTTTGTTAGAATCTTACAAGACGTTCCAGTTGAACGTAGAAAGGAAGCAAGCAGAGCGTTTCTATCAAGCTATTATGAATATTGTGATGAGGAGGTGTAGACTATGAAATGTGATTCTGTGGGAAAGAAAATGCTAATATTCATATGACATCGATTGTAGAATGGAGTGAAAGAGGAGCATCATTATGTACAACAATGTGCGAATCAAAAAGAGCAGGAACGAGCTCTATGTTTTCCTCTATGTTTGATGATACCTTTTCAATAAATCAGTTTTGCCAAAGTGATGTATCCTCAAAGTGCACAGTAACAGCACATTGAGTGCGTGCCCTCAATGTGGAATGACCATAGCTGCTTTTTAATCATCAAGGACGGTTAGGTTTGATGATAGTGCTATGGAGGCATTTCAGCCACACTTAGGTACCGTTAATTGCGCGCATTCAAGGGTCTACGTTTACGAGAAGGGCATATCCCTCAACGAGGAGCTGCAGACTTGAAAGTAGAGCACACGATTAAGCAACCACGAAAATGAGCTAATTCAAGCGGTAAAGCGAGAACAATTTGAAAAAAGCTGCACAAATTCGTGATGAAATTGGGTCTCTGGAACAGCTCTAAAGTATCAAAAGCAAGGAGGGGCCATGTTACATACATCTTTAGATGAGGCGCTATCGCCTTGGATGAAAGAAACCGGCTTAGTATCATCGGAATCATTATCTAGATCGCATCCGATTAGCAAAGAAATTTCAGGGACACTTTTTACGAATCGAGGAGTTATCAAACGATTTAACTAAGGCTGCTGACGGGTATATGCGGTCTATGATTACCCCCTTGCAAACAGCTTTATGGTAAAAGTTTCTCTTTCAAAAATTAACTTAGGAATCTTTAACTCCTATTGAACGAGATGTGTTTAGTAGATAGCATTTAATTTCTCCAAATTTAGCTACATCAAATCGAACGTAGTGTTATTATTTCTGGAAGATTCTCGTATTTCTATTATGGTGAATGAAGAAGATCGTTTGGGATTCAGTCGATGGAATTGGGATTGCAACTAGAAAAAGCCTATGAACGAGCTATAGCTGTAGATGACGCCATTGAAAGTAAAATACGATTATGCGTTTTCAAAAGAGTTTGGGTACTTAACAGCTTGTCCTACCAATGTAGGAACGGGGATGAGAGCGTCCGTGATGGTCCTGTACCAGCGTTGTCGATGACGGGCAAATTACAGCGGATTATCTGCAGTATTATCCGTATGGGGTATTCTGTACGAGGCCTCTATGGTGAAGGATCTGAGGGCTTAGGCCACGTATATCAAATCTCTAATCAGCAAACCATGGGAATTAGTGAACAAGCAACAATTGAACAGCTTTTCACAGATTGTACGGGCTGCGTTGTAAAAGAAGAAGAAAAAGCTGATCCGAATTATGGACAACTGATAAAGAAGGCATAGAAGATACAGTGTGGAGGTCTTTGACGGTATCTTGACCCATGCTCGCCGTATTTCAGGAGAAGAAGCCTTTGTCGTTACTGGTGAGCGATGTACAGTTAGGCATAGATGTGAAATTAATAAATGTGACCATGAACTTTCATGAAATGCTAGTCATTACAAGACCGAATTTCCTATCCAAATTGGTTGGGAAAGAGTCGATGGGTACGCAGGAACGTGACAGTCAACGAGCACAAGTAATACGAGATACCTTATTACGAGGTGTAAAAGGAGGAACAAAATGATAGAAAGATATACAGAAGGGGCAAAACGAGGCATTAGCGATTGCCCAAGAAAAAGCGATTGAATTTAAACATAATTATGTAAACTATACTTTGTTGTTAGGGTCTTGTAGAAGAAGAAAATCAGTGTCTGCCCGCGCATTAGCAACGCTAGGAGTGCAAGGGAAATCTTTGGAGCAAGAAGTGATTAGCGCAGTTGGTAAAGGTACGCATAGTGGTGGGCAATTGCAAATGACACCGCGTACGAAACATGTGTTGGACTTAGCGCAACAAGCGGCTAATAGTCGTGGTCATAACTACATCGGTACAGAGCACATTTTATTGGGCCCTATTGTACGATGGTGTGCGTAGCCATGCAATTATTGGCATCGAAAGGAATTCGTCCAGAAGATGTAGTAGAAAAGTAAATGCGATTAGGGGGTGAAGAACAAAAGTTCTAATCCAACACAAGGTACAGCTAGTGATTTAGGTGAAATTTCGATTATGCTACGCATCTAATGAAAGTGCAAAACAAGGTAAAATCGATCCTGTCATTGGTCGTGATACAGAAATTCAACGGGTAATTCAGATTTTAAGTCGTCGTACAAAAATAATCCAGTCCTTATCGGTGAACCTGGGGTTGGTAAAACAGCTATTGCAGAGGGCTTAGCACAACGTATTGTCAGTGGTGATGTACCGGATGTATTACAGATAAGCGCATTATTTCGACAAAGCTTGAGCTCCATGTTAGGCAGGAGCAAAATATCGTGGTGAATTTGGAAGAACGTTTGAAAAAGTGATGGATGAAGTGCAAGCACATGAGGATATGATTGTATTTATTGATGAAATTATACTTTGATTGGAGCTGGTGCTACAGAAGGAGCCATGGATGCAGCTAATATTCTAAAACCAGCTTTAGCTCGTGGTAATTTCCAAGTAATTTGGGGCCACTACATTAGATGAAGGTAAGAAACATATTGAAAAGGATGCTGCTTTTAGAACGCCGTTTTCCAACCAGTACAGTGGGAGAACCGAGCGAAGAAGATGCTATATCTATTTTGAAGGGCTTACGCTGATCGCTATGAAGCATTCCACAAGGTACAAAATTACAGATGAAGCTAGCAGCAGCTGTACACTTATCAAGTCGTTATATTGCGATCGATTCTTGCCAGATAAAGCAATCGATGTAATGGATGAAGCAGCGTCTAAAGTACGTATGGCTGTATTTACGGCAACTCCAGATGTGAAAGCATTAGAAGATGAGTTAGTGCAAGTGCAAAAAGAAAAAGAGCAGTAACAGCCAAGACTTTGAACGAGCAGCCACACTTCGTGATAAAGAAAAGAGTTAGAGTCTGACATTGCATCAAAACAAGAAGATAGCAAAAAGATAGCGAATCCAAGTTAGTGGTTACAGAATCGGAAATTGTTGCAGTAGTGTCTGAGTGAGTGGAATTCTGTTTCAGTGTGGCAGAGGAAGAATCAGAACGCTTGTTACGTTTGGAAGAAGAATTGCATCAACGTGCTTGATTGGTAAGATGAAGCTGTGGTAGCTGTATCAAAAGCTGTCCGCCGATAGCTAGAGCGGGATTAAAAAGATCCTAAAGCGTCCTATTGGGTCCTTCTTATTCTTAGGTCCACAGGGGTTGGTATAAAACAGAATTAGCTGTATCCTGTAGCATCCAATTTATTTAGTGATGAAAATGCTATGATTGCATTGATATGTCAGAGCATATGGAAAAACATGCGGTGAGCTGTTTAGGGGAGCACCTCCGGGCTATGTTTGGATATGATGAAGGTGGACAATTAACTGAGGCTGTTCGTCGTCGCCTATATAGCGGAAGTTCTCTCGATGAAGTGGTAGTGTCAGCATCCAGATTTCTTTTAATATGTTATTGCAAGTATTGGATGATGGACGATTAACAGACAACCAAGGTCGCACGTTGATTTGGTGAAATACAGTCATCATTATGACAAGTAACTTAGGAGTCGAACATCTCGTAAAGCAGATGATGCGGCAGCTGGCAGGATTCTTAGCGGCTAAAAGGAGCAGTCATGAGTGGAAAAGATAAAGAGTCTCATAGACGTACCAAGCTGTGAAACTCACTCGCCCAGAGTTTTTAAATCGTATTGATGAAATGATTGTGTTCCATGTCTCAGAAACATAGAGCAATTACAAAGTATTGTGGGCAGAGGTTTTGTTGCACTGTACAACACGATTGCATGAACAAGGTAAGGAATTAGAAGTATCTGATGAAGCTATGGAAAATTGTAGCAGAAGGAACTGACTTGTACATGGGTGCAAGACCATTGAAAACGAGCTATCCGACGGTTAGTAGAAGACCCACTTGAATGCTATCTAGAAGGAAAAGCAGGAGAAGGTAAACACTCATGTAGTAGCAGAACATGATGACACTGGTGACTGCGCATAGTATACAAGGAGGAGCCATACTTAGTTGTTAAGTAGACAATCAGTATAGTTTTGTATGCCTGACTTTAGTATACTACGTCAGGGTATTAGATACAGGAAAAGAGAAGGCTATATTGGGAGTAGTGTAATCTATTAGGTGTGTGAAGAGACCGTGGATGACTTACTATATTTATTTTGCTGGTGAACCCCTAGCTTTTTAGTACACTATAGATTAGGTGGATGTTCTTAATTTGCGTCTGAGGCAGGCAACATGAAAGAGATTTGGTATTAGGCTACATCTTGGATCCACCTGTAGAGAGTAGCGAGAGAAAATCAAATTATTCCAGTAGTGGATGCTATTCGCGTAGGCGAATCCAAATCATGAAGTTCGAGTGGCTTTTCACATCGCGCGATGTGTTACGAACGTTTGAAAGATAGAAACAAGGTATTCCAAAATGAAATTGGAAGCTATGGAACTCGATTGTGGCAGAAGGGTATGAACGACTATTGTGGCCAGCCCACACATTGTAGTAGGTGGTGCAGAGTTCGACAAACTTCTGCAAGAAGAGCTATGGCTTTAATGGACAGGACCTGTACAAGAAATCGTATTTGTAGACCCTTTATATTTTATGGGACAAGAGGAGGAAAGTGCCAGACGACGGTCAAATTTTGAACCGATCGCTTCGACAGTCATTAAATGTTCCTGCAACAGAAGATTTACTTCTTTAGTAGGTCATGGTGGATTTAATGTAGTAACGCTTTCTATGCAGTGCTGCACTGGAAACTACAACATGAATGCTTACATAATACATCGATTGCTACATTGGAAAATTTCCTCAACTAAAGATATCTTAAAGCACGGGAACGTAGGCCAGGAACGAGAGTACATTTACATCCTTTGTTATTAGTCTGTGGCGACCATGCGTTGAATGATTTATCTGGAGAGGAAGAAGATAGTTTGCCTGAGTTAAGTGCCACAAAGGTTATGAAGTTGTACCATATAAAAGTGTGCCCAGGTGAATATGCAGAGATTCGCGATATTTATGTGGGACCATCGGCAGATGCGATGAAGGTTTATATCAAAACTCGATTATAAAATCATATTTCATATATAGTCGACGGTTATGCGATTTAATAAGGTGGCATAATCTCTGATATGCGTGTGTACATTCATAGCTAGTCGTGATATACTAAACAAGTTATAGTAGTTTGGAATTAGTAGTATCTCGCTAGTTCATTGTTGATAAACAAGAGAGTGTCCTTATGAAGGGTAAATTATATGGTATTGGTGTAGGTCCAGGAGACTCTGAGTTAATGACGGTGAAAGCCAAGCCTCGTATTGTTGGAGAAGCAGATGTTATCATTACGCCGAAAACGGAAAAGAAAGATGGGTCTGCAGGCACTACATATTGCAGAACCATATATATTCAAGAACATACAGAAATTGTACCTGTTGTAGTTCCCCATGGTATTGGATGATAATGAACAACTAAAGGCTGAAGAAGCACGTGGCAAAATTATTATTGGATTGCTAGAAGAGGCAGTAGTATTCTTAACACCAGACGTATCCAATCGTTTTGCTGCGCAATACATGTATGTGTATCGATCGTGAATCTGCGGGCTTTGAGATTGAGACAATTCCCTGGCGTTACATTGCATTCCCAGTTATTGGCTCCCACCTCTAAAATACCCAATTGTAGAAAAAGAAGAAGTTATTAGCTATTATTCCAGCCACAGCACCAAAGGATTGATGCAGTGCTTGCAGTAGCTGATGATGCGGTTATTATGAAAGTGTATAGAAACTTTGTTGAAGCACAAGAAACACTTCGCAAACATGATATGCGCAGATGAGGCTGTCATGATTTTCGTGTTGGATGTGCCAGAAGAAGAGGTTTATCGCAATGTAGATGTTTTCGGCCATCTGATATAAAGTTAAACTATTTATCTACAATTTTGGCGAAACGTAAAGATCGCTAAGAGGTATGTTATGAACACTGTACAACGACCAAGAATTGTTATAGCAGGCACCAACTCTGGTGTAGGAAAAACAACGATTGTAGCAGGGCTATATGGCGGTTTTAACGGAGCAGGGAAAAAGCAGTACAGGTGATGTAGCAGGCCTCGGATTATATCGATCCGGCTTAAAATTGCCAGTCAAAAGAGAATGCTGCAACTTAGACACATGGCTTGTGCCGCCACATAAGTTGATTCCTTTTTTTGTGAGGCAATCGGAGGCGGCTGATATTTCCATTATAGAAGGCGTAATGGGGCTGTATGATGGAGGGAGAGAAGGGGTTAGTTCCACCGCGCAGGTGGCTAAAGACTTAAAAGCACCTGTGGTATTAGTCATTGATTGTAAGTGCTATGGGAGAGCAGCAGCCATAGCTAAAGGTTTCCGTGATTACGACCCCTGAGGTGCAAATGGTGGCGTTATTTTTGAATCGGTTAGGCTCGGATAATCACGAAACATATGATACGGACAGCTATGAAGAAGTTAGGGGTCCCTGTACTAGGTGCCATCTGTCGATGAACGCATGCAATCACCAGAACGTCACTAGGATTAACACCAGTGATGAAATCGATCCTACGGAAGCTATAGCAACGATCGTGAAGCTGTAAAGGTTAGGGTGAAATCTAGAGGCCCCAGTTAATTTTGGCTCAGAGTGCCTCTAAGGTATCTGTGGAAGACATAGAAGCAGTAGCATCTGTAGAAAAACGAGCGCCATCGGTATTGCGTATGGATTTCGAAGCATTTTCTTTTCTACTATCCAGCTAGTTTATCAGCTTTAGAAGCTGAAGGAGCAGAGTTACATTACTTTCAGCCCTTTACGATGACAAGCATTGCCAGATGTGGATGGAGTCTTTTTGTGGAGGTTTTCCAGAAATGCTTTTTATCTCACTAGGAAATGAATGAAGCTATGAAAGATAGTATTCGTAAAGCTAGGAGAAAGGCATGCCGATCTATGCGGAATGTGGTGGTCTTATGTATATGAGCAGAAGCGGTAACGGATTTTCGAAGGAGCCACATACCCGATGGTAGGCGTTGTTCCAGCAACCTGTGAATGCAACAAAGTTTACAACGTGGGATATGTTAGTGTTACCATGTTGAAACCCAATATTCTAGGTTCAGGAAGAGTTTCTGCTGGTGGACATGAGTTTCACTTTTCTACCATGACACCGACACAGAGTCCATTTCTTGGGCTTTTGAATTGGTAGGTGGGCGTAAAACCCAAGACATATCAGGGGGTAAAGTGCGTATAAAAATATTTTAGCTCGTATTTGCATATTAACTCTCTGGTAGCGAAGAAGCTGCCAAAGGATTTGTAGACTCTGTGGAGGCTTATGAGTCAATCGTAATAGCGAAGATAGCACAGAGTGATGTAAAAATGTAATCGACTTTTGCGTTTTAGGTATAATGTAGTGAAAAATACTGACATTTTTCTGGCTCTGTGTATACCAATATCGTTGACGAGCCGGGAGTGGCGGAATGGCAGACGCACTTGACTCAAAATCAAGCTGGGTAACACTCGTGTGGGTTCAGTCCCACCCGGCACCAACGATTAGCAGATACCGTGTACTAGTATCTCGCTTTTTGTTGCCGTAGTATACAGCAGACGTGTTTTTATTATAGAGTGATTCCATATGAATAGATTAAGAGAGAGGAAGGCTGCAGCTTGTCTCGCATGTATGCGTAGCAGAATAGACGATTATATCAGCTATTATGATTAATCAATATAGCTTTCATCATGAAAAATAATTGACGATTTGCGAAAAATTATATATGATAAAAATGAAAAACTATGATAATAAATCCCAAAATGCAATGTAAATCGCAGACTGCCCAAAAGGTCTAGCTGGAGTGATGAAATATATAATATATAAGAGTGAGGTACCCTAGGTCGGGTGAGTGGGTAGAACTATTTAGAGCTATGTATAGCAGCGTATGAAAGAAATAGAAAATCAATCGAGGAGAGAGCTATGAATGAATCACGAATATACATTAGATAAAACTCGATTTTACAAAATTCTAGCACCTCTATAGAGGTAGCTAAACAACAATTACAGACGGCGCCAACACCCAAAAAGTTAGATGGAGCTGTGGACTACGATGTGTATGCTTTGTACCCGTATGAATTTAGCTATTGTTGAAAATCAGCTAGAATGTGCTAATTTTTAACGATGGAATTGTAGAAGAATATGTAAGTTTGGTAGATGTTGTATCCGCAACGAAGGAAACCATTAATTATGTGGAAAGCTGTGAAGATTGATGAGTTATATTGAAGTCTGGTAGAATTAGTTCAGTGTTTTACTGCAAGGAAAATCTTTGAAAGAACAGTTACTAGAGTTGCAAACGTTCGTATCAGTGTTGGAGTATGAAAACAGCGAATGCAAGAGGCACAGAAACCTTTTTATTACATTAATGAATATAGAATATGGATACTCAGGAAGTTATCAAAGCGGATGACTTCCTAGTATTTATTTTATGAGTGTTCCATGAAATGGCTTAAAAAGCACTTCTTTTGACTATTACTTGCTAGTAGGCTATACAATCTAGATACATAGTCTTTAATTGAAACTTTCCACACATAAGGAGTTGAGATAGTTGTTAGGGTTTTATACAAAAACCATTAGGCAATAAAAATGCAAAAGAAATTAAACGAATTCGATCCATTGTTGAAGAGATTAATGGATTGGAACCAGAATTGTTATCTTTGAGTGATACTTCTTTGCGCGTAAAAGACAGAGGAGTTCAAATCAAGATTGGCAAATGGTGAAACATTAGATGATATTTTTACCAGAAGATTTGCTGTAGTTCGTGAAGCATCCAAACGTGTACGTATGCGCCACTGATGTACAAACGATCGGTGGTATTGTATTGCATCGTGGTAATATCGCAGAGATGCGTACTGGTGAAGGTAAAACATTAGTAGCTACATTACCAGTATATTTAAATGCCTTATCTGGTAAAGGTGAGCACGTGGTAACAGTTAACGATTACTTGGCGAAACGTGACAGCGAATGGATGGGACGTTTATACAACTTTTCTTGGTTTATCTACGGGCTTAATCGTAGCTGGTTTAGACTGCGATCAACGGAAACAATCCTATGCAGATATTACGTGCGGCACAAAACAATGAGTTTGGCTTTGACTATTTGCGTGATAACATGGTTGTTCATGCGGATCAAATGGTACAACGTCCATTGAACTATGCTATCGTCGATGAAGTGGACTCTATTTTAATCGATGAAGCACGTACACCGCTCATTATTTCTGGACCAGGGAACGCTCTACGGAACGCTATTATGAACTAGCTAAAGTAGTGCCACACTTGCAGAGAGATGAAGATTATACTATCGATGAAAAACAAAAAACAATTGCTCCTACAGAAGAAGGGATTGCAAAAGTTGATGTTGCACATCGAAAACCGTAGCGATTCTTCTAACCTCAGAATTGAATCATTTGTTGAGTGCGTCCTTCGTGCGTATGCGCTATGATGGAACGTGACAAAGATTACGTGGTGAAAAGATGGCGAAGTGGTCATCGCTGACGAATTTACCGGTCGTTTGATGCGTTCGGTCGTCGCTATTCCGATGGTTTACACCAAGCCATTGAGGCGAAAGAAGGGCTACGTGTAGAACGTGAAAGCCAAACGTTGGCATCTATCACATTCCAGAACTATTTCCGATGTATGGAAAAATTGTCTGGTGCGACGGAAGTACAGCGAAAACAGAAGAACAAGAATTTAACAATATTTACGGTTTGGAAGTATATGAAATTTCACTCAAAACAGCATTGGCACGTGGATATGCCAGATTTAATCTAAAACAAAAGATGCCAAATATCGTGCCGTTGTTCGCTGGCGTGGTAGAACGTCATAAAACAGGGCAACCACTCTTGTGGGTACTACTCTATTACGCAATCTGAAATGTTTAGTGATATGTTGACAAAGCAGGCGTACCTCACAATGTATTGAATGCGAAACATCATGAGCAAGAAGCAGAAAATTGCTGATGAATGCAGGTCAGCGGTGGCATGGTAACAATTGCCACTAATATGGCAGGCCGGGTACCGATATTTCCTTAGGGAAGGCGTAGCTGAATTAGGTGGTTTGCACATTTTAGGTACTGAGCGACATGAAAGTCGTCGTATCGACAATCAGCTGCGTGGCCGTTCTGGCCGTCAAGGGGACAATGGTCCTCTCAATTCTTCCTATCTCTTGAAGATGATTTGATGCGTATTGGCGCAGATAATATTGCTGGCATGATGGATAAATTAGGCATGGAAGAAGATGAGCCTATCGAGCATTCTCTTTAATTACTAAATCCCATCGAACGAGCACAGAAAAAGTAGAAAATCATAACTTTAATATTCGTAAGCATATCTTGAATATGATGATGTTATGAATCAACAACGGGAAGTATTATACGGACAACGTCGTTTCGATCTTAAATAACCAATCCTACGTGAAACCATTTTGCATATGGTTGATAATTTGATTATCAACGCTATGAATCAATATGCAGATGAAAAACTATATCCAGAAGAATGGAACTATGAAGGCTTACTAAAAACATTTAGAAATTTACTTTCAGAACCAGGTATGTTGACAGTAGAGCAATGGAAGAATATGGTCGCAGAATTGCAAGAGCATTTAATCGACATTGCTCACAAAGAGTATGAAAAACGTGAACTTATTTGGAGAAGCCAATATGCGTGAACTTGAAAAAGCAACTCATGCTAAAAAGTTGTGGATAGCAAATGGATGGAACATTTGGATGCCAGTGGATATGTTGAAAGAAGGGATTGGCTCACGAGCATATGGACAAAATCCATTAGTGGAATACAAATTTGAGGCCTATGACATGTTTGAAAGTATGAAAGAAGCTATTACGGATGAAACTACATGTATTTATACCGTATCCAAATTAATGTGGAAACAATAGCAGAAGAAGAACTGGTCGATCATCTAGCTGATGCTAAGACCCACCATGAAGACGTGTTGGAACCACAAAAACGTAGACTAGATTTTCATGGCCACGCAGCGAGGTGATACATCTCCGTGCGGCCATTTGTTGTATAGAATGAAAGAAAGAGAATAAATTGTTAGAAGACTTAAAAAGGTCCCATCGACAATTTAGAGGAGCGTATTTTGGGAATGAGGGATTCACTTTAACATCGCTCAAAAAGAAGAAACGTATATTAACATTAGATATAAAAATGAGCGATCCGGACTTTTGAAACGATCCAGAGTCAGCTCAGATATTTCTCAAGAGGCGACACAATTAAAAGATGCTGTAGAGGGATATAAAAAGCTTGTTACAGACGTGGAAGAAGCAAAGCTCATGCTAGAGATGGCCATTGACGAGGAAGATACATCTATGAAAAGTGAACTGACTGCTATGGTAGAGCAGTTGACTCATGAAGTAGAGCATCGTGAAGTATTGCTATTATTAAGTGGTGAATACGATAAGAACAATGCCATCCTTACCTTCCATGCCGGTGCAGGTGGTACAGAGGCGCAAGATTGGTGCTCCATGTTGATTCGTAGGTATTTACGTTGGGCGGAAAAACGCGATATAGCATTTCTTTTGATGGATGAACAAGCAGGAGATGAAGCGGGTAATAAAAAGCGCGACCTTCCTTATAAAAGGGGAAAAAATGCTTTTTGGTTAAGTGAAATCCGAAAAAGGTGTGCATCGTTTAGTTCTGTATTTTCCTTTGATTCTGCCGCACGTCGTCATACCCTCATTTTGTGCCGTTGATGTGATGCCTGAAATTGATGAAACTGCAGAAATTAACCTGGATATAGAAAGATGTGCAGGTGGATACATACTGTGCTAGTGGTGCTGAGGCACATTAATAAGACGGATTCAGCAGTGCGCATGACACATACGCCAACAGGGATTGTCGTACAGTGTCAAAGTGAGCGCTCACAGATTCAAAAATAGAGCAATGTTAAAACCATTAGTGAGCTAAATTATTTGAATTAGAGTTAGAAAAAGCAAGCTGAATTGAAGGAACAATTAGGTGGTACCTACCAAGCTATTGAATGGGGAAGCCAAATTCGATCCTACGTATTTCATCCATACAATATGGTAAAAAGATCATCGTACTAGTGTGGAAACAGGTAATGTACAGTCAGTAATGGATGGTAATTTTGAGATCAATTTATGGAAGGATTCTTGAAGAAAGAAGCGAATTTAACAATATAATGGAGTGGACAGTGAGAAATTTCTTTTTAAAATAATACTATTTTATCTTGATTCTAGGTGGTATCGTTATAGGAGGGCATCATTTTCTTTGCCGACCTCGTGAGTCAGCATGAAGTAGAATCAAGATTAGAAGGAACCTCACATCCAGAAGCACAATCTATGCATTGAATCTTCTCCGGGTTCAAACCATGGCGTTAGGGAGATTGACCTCTTTCGTGGTTATTTAGATGGTGTGACACTGGGTAAGTTGAAAGTGCAACGCCTCAACATTTGACTTGCGTCAAATTCAGATTGCCCTAAGGAACTATTCTTTGAACAACAGCTACGTTTTTCTAGTTTTGGACAAGGTCTATTGAGGTCATTCATCAAGATGATCGAAAACGATATATTGAACAGCATTTATCCAGTTCCAGTGCCAAAGGGTTAACTATTGAAACCGTGAGAGATTTATCGTGGCGTTGTAATGACTGGGCGTATAGATGTAGGTGGATTCCTTTTCTGGTAAGGTAAAACCATTCAAGGCCGATTGAAATTGAAGGTAATACGTTGCAGTTTTGCTACAGAAAAAGTTGTCCATTAGCGGAGCTAGTTTTGAACCGCTTATCTAGTGGGACGGTGAAACTCGATTCTCTCTATGATTTTTGGAAAATTCCTGATTCCTGTTCAATCGGACCGTGTAGAAACAGGACGTGAAGAGATCTATGTATTCGTGCATCCTGTTGCACAATAGGAGGGCTTACGAAATTAAAGACACATCTATTTACACATGGATTTTATTAGCCTTCTAGGTGTAGGCATTATGAGGGCTTCTATTGGTGAAAGAACGTCATCATATCGGAAGCTGACAGCAGAGCAGATTGAAAAATATCATTGACTATGATGGATTACTTCGAGCTAATGCCTATGAGAAACGTTCCTCGCCAGAGGCGGTATCAGCGGCTAAAGAATCTGGTATTACTGCTCTTAGCAATTTATGATAGAACTCTGCAAAAAAAGAAAAAGATGCGGGTCATATTCATATGTATAGTTCCAATGATTTACAGCAGTTACAAGTAGAAGGTATACAGCCAGGTATGACCTACGTGGGCGTAATTTCTGGTAAAGAAGCTTACTTCCAAGAGGTACAGGAAGATTTAGTGCGCCGCTTAGGCAAAGATAAAGTCACTATACTGCAAACATCGTTAGGCCCTATGTTAGGATTAGTATTGCCAAGTGATTCTTTAAAAGATATGAACTTAGGCATTTCCAAATTGCAAGCTCATGAAGTGGCGAACCTGGGATTCCATGTCATTGTACGTCCAACTAACTATAAAGGGGTGACAGTAGAAGATGTGGATCATGTATTCCAACGGATAGAAGGAATTCCTAATGTAACGGGAATGGTCTTTGTAGGTAAAGAAGCTTTAGGTATCCACTGCATGTGATCGCACGTTAGAACAATTAGAAGCACGCCATATCCCTGTAGTTGGCATTGAAGCAGTAAACCAATTACAATATTTTTCCACAAGCTGATTCCTAGAAATGGCTAATGCTAATCACTATAAAGTAGTAGATTGTACACGGTATCGAAAGAAGAGGTACGTAAGCTTACACCCAGGTGAGTTGGGTACAATGGTTCTATGTCAGTGATATTGAGCGAAATATCCGATATAACTTATTTTCCGCTATATGAACAAGGTGTTGATAATAGGACGGCGTTAGAAAGTACACTATTTGTGGCGAAACAAGTAACAGATAAGTTACAAGCTCGTGGTTTTACCACAGGGGAAGCCTCTATTTATCCCGTGTATACGCCGAACCATTTGTTTGCGATTGTTTACAATGACAGGTGTGATTAGCTTAGCTACGTTAACATTAGGACAATTTGTGCGTTTACGTAAATCCTATTTACTAGGACTCTTTGCATTGGGAACGATTGTTTCAATTGGTATTTATGTGATGACTACAGGTACAAAGATTATGTCAGCTTGGGCATTGGTAGCAGCCATATCTGCGCCAGTACTGGGCCTGCGATGACGATCTTTGATTGTTGGTCAAAAACGCAACCATGCTGGTTTATCCCCGTGAGAAGTACAACAGAGTCTGTAGTATATCTTGTAGTAGCGGCTTTGATTGCTGCCGTTGGTGGTATTAGTATTGCTGCCATGTTAGGTAGTACACAGTTCTTTATGGAATTTGCGTTATTCCATGGCGTGAAATTAACCTTGTGGCGCCAGTAGTATTGACAGCTATTGCCTATTTACAACGGTTTCCAATTTGGAAAGAAGAACTATTTCTTCTGTGAAAAGATGTCAAATCTTTCATTACAGAATTTAGTACAAACTAGATATCAAAGTGTATAGCTTTATTAATCCTAGGTGCTTTGGCTGTGGTAGCTCTATGTCTTTGTAGAGACGTAGTGGTCATACGGCAGGCGTACCAGTACCATCTTGGGAACTGGCTTTACGTAGATTTTTGGAAAACACCATGTATGCACGACCTCGTGAAAAGAATTTTTAATCGGCCATCCAGCACTTTAGTGCGTAGCTGCTCTGCGCTGTGGGACGACGCATTCCAATGGTGTTGCATTTTGCCTTTATCTGTGGGGCTGTCATTGGCATTGCATCCATGGTAGAAACATTCTGTCATTTACGTACACCAGTGTATATGTCTATCGCTCATGTTATGATGGATTGCTATTAGGTATTATCGTCGGTTTACTAGCGATTATAGCGGCACGATTCATCGGTTATGGCATTCGTTGGTTCCAAGGACGAGGTGAAAGCCAGTGTAAGATACTCATTTCTGGCTATTATGGATTTGGTAATGCCGGAGATGAAGCGCTATTGAGTTCAATTTTGCAGGCATTATTGGAGAGAGAACCACAAGCTGAAATTACAGTACTCGGGGAATCCTACGGAAACTATGAGCACCCACAAGGTGAAAGCCATTGGTCGATTTGATATGTGGAAGATATACCAAGCGATACATTCTTGCGATATGCTCATCAGTGGTGGCGGTAGTTTGTTGCAAGATGTAACAAGTGCTCGCAGTTTGTATTATTACTTGAGCATTATTGTTTTGGCAACATCTTGGGAAAACGAGTGATGATTTATGCCCAAGGCATTGGGCCTTTGCGTAAAATCCATGGCTCGTGCCACGGTGGGGCGTGTATTGAATCAAGTATCCATGATTACTGTACGACATCATGTCTCGAAGGAAGAATTGCTCTCGTTAGGTGTTTTGCGATGTGCCCATTACAGTGACTGCTGATGCGGTGCTAGGAATGCATCCAGTGGATACCACAGCAGGTCTTGATATATTGGCATCCTATGGGGTTCTCCAAGACCGACCAATTGTGGGCGTGTCCGTACGCACGTGGAAAGATTGTACAGAGTATCAAATTATATTGGCAGAGGCTTTAGATCAGATTCATCGAGAAACAGAGGCTCATATCGTGTTCATTCCTATGCAACATAGGGAAGATACTGATGGAGTCAGAGGCTATTGCCAAACGAATGACAGTTACATCCACAGTTCTGGCGGATTCTTATAGCACGACAGAGCTATTGTCGTTGAGTAGTTGTGTGGATGTCATGATAGGTGTACGACCCATGCATTAGTATTTAGTGCATTAATGGAAACACCTTGCTTAGTGATCTCCTATGACCCTAAAATTTTTAAACTTTCTTCATATGATTGGTGAACAAGCGGTAGGTGATTTACATACATTAACAGTAGAACCTATTGTAGCACGTACAGTAGAAGCATTGGAACGAAAGACTTTCAGAGAAACTGTGCTAGAAAATATCCGAGAACTACGAAGAAATGCATTAGAGAATGCCCGCATTGCCATTGGCATGCTGCATGATAAATAATTTACCTTAGAATTGTGTATAACACGGGAGGGTATAGTATGTTAACATTTGAACAAAAACAATTGATACAAGAAAAAGCAAAAGCGATTCGTGTAAACATCGTGAAAGCTGTAACAGCAGCAAAAATCTGGTCATCCAGGATGATCTTTTATCCATTGCTGATGTAATGAGTTTATTGTACTTTCAAGAAATGAATGTAATCCAAATGAGCCAAAAGATCCCAATCGCATCGTTTTGTCTTATCTAAAGGGCATGCTGCCCCAGCCTGTATGCTCACGTTAGCAGAAAAAGGGTTCTTTCCAACAGAAGAATTATTAAACTTGCGCAAAATTGACCATATCTTACAAGGTCATCCAGATATGAAATACATTCCAGGTGTAGATATGTCTACTGGTTCCTTGGGGCAAGGTATTTCCGCGGCTTGTGGTATGGCATTGGCAGGTAAGATTGATGGAGCTTCTTATCGTGTGTACTCTGTACTAGGTGACGGCGAATTGGAAGAAGGACAAGTATGGGAAGCGGCGATGTTTTGCGGCACAGTACAAATTGTCCAACTTAACAGCATTTGTAGATTTTAATGGATTGCAAATCGATGGTGATATCACAAAAGTTATGAGTCCCTTACCAATTGATGAAAAATTCAAAGCTTTCGGATGGCATGTGATTGTGGTAGATGGTCATGACTTAGATGCTTTACATGCAGCAGTTACAGAAGCAAAAAGTGACGACAGACAAAACCAACTATGGTGATTATGAATACTGTCAAAGGTAAAGTGTGCAAGCTATGGAAGGCCAAGCAGGCTGGCATGGTAAAGCGCCATCACAAGAAGAATGTGACAAATTTATAGCGGAATTGTTGGAGGTGTAATCATGGGAAAAGCGACTCGTGAAGCATATGGTGTAGCCTTGGTTAAAGTGGGTGCCACTTATAAAGATATTGTGGTATTAGATGCAGATTTATCCAAATCTACAAAAACTGATGAATTTAAAAAGTATATCCTGAACGATTCTTTAATGTAGGGACTGCAGAGCAAAACTTAATTTCTGTAGGCGCTGGTTTGGCAGCAGCAGGAAAGTACCATTTGTGCTCCTCCTTGCTATGTTTGCCACAGGTCGCTTTTTGAACAAGTACGCAATGCTGTATGTTATCCAAAATTAAATGTAAAAGTATGTGCCACTCATGCGGGGATTACTGTCGGTGAAGACGGTGCGACACATCAAAGTTTAGAAGATATTTCTTGTATGCGTACATTGCCTAATATGACTGTTGTGGTACCAGCCGATGCAGCAGAAACAGAAGCTGTCATCGCTTGGGCGGCGGAGTATCATGGACCTGTATATGTACGATTAGGCCGTGCTGGTGTAGAAGATGTAACCAGAAGGTTACACATTTGTACCAGGCAAATCTCAACAATTGCGTGATGGCAAAGAGGCTACAATTATTGCTTGTGGTGCTTTAGTGGGACCTGCGGTAGAAGCAGCAGCTACGTTAGAAACAGAAGGTATCTCCGTACGTGTTATCAACATGGCATCCATTGCTTCATCGATGCAGAAGCGATTGTAAAAGCGGCGAAAGAAACTGGACTGTTGATTACGGCTGAAGAGCATAATGTGATTGGTGGTTTAGGTAGTGCTGTGGCAGGTTGTGGTAAAAAGAACGCCCAGTACCAATGGAATTTGTAGGAGTGAAGGATACCTTTTGGTGAATCTGCGTACGCCGAAAGAATTGATGGCAAAAATATGGACCAACAGCAGCGGATATTGTGGCTGCTACCAAACGAGGTATAACGCGAAAAATAGGAAGGGAATGATAGAATGATAGAATTTAGAAATGTCCATAAAGTATACGACAATGGGTCTGTTGCTTTTAGAGGGATGTATCGATTCTATTGAAAAAGGAGAATCTGTATTAGTCTGTGGGCATTCGGAGCAGGTAAATCAACATTTATAAAATTACTTTTCACATGAAGTCACACCAGATTCTGGAACAGTTATTGTGAATGATGTTGATGTAACACGTATCAAATCTAGTAGTAGCCATACTTGCGTAGAAAGTTAGGTATTGTATTCCAAGATTTCGATTATTACCATCAAAAAACTAGTATTTGAAAAATATTGCTTGCGCCTTAGAGGTTATTGAGGGAAAAAGCTCGAAAGTGATTCAAGAAAAAGTATACAATGTGTTGGAACTGGTTGGATTGAGTGATAAAGCTAATGATTTACCACAAGATCTTAGCGTGGGTGAACAACAGCGGTTGCTATTACGAGAGCTATGGTGCAAATAAACCATTGGTATTGATTGCGGACGAACCGACAGGTAACTTGGACCCTCAAACAAGTCGTGATATTTCGATCTTTTAAAGCCATCAATAACTCAGGTACTACTGTAGTGATGGTAACACATGACATGGATATGGTGTCTTATTTAAACAAAACGAGTGATTGCCTTAGAAGGTGGTCGAGTTGTGAGCGATCAAAATGAGAGGAGCCGCATTCCATGAAAATTAGAACGTTTAAGTATTATATAAAAGAAGCCATTAAACCATGCGCCGAAATGGATTGATGTCATTGGCATCTATTTCTACAGTGACATTGTCCTTATTTATCTTGGGTGTATTTGCTTGTGGTGTTGTAAATCTTAATAATTTAGCATCTCATCAGAGAGTCAAGTTCGCATCAGTATCTACTTGAAAGATAACTTAACTACACCACAAGTGATGGAACTCGGCAAAAATTAAAAGCTTTGCCAGAGCTGAAAGACATTGAATTTGTCACAAAAGATGAAGCTAAGGAAACGTTTTTAAAGAACGTTTAGGGGAGCAACAGCAATTGGTAGATTCCCTGGATGGACATAATCCATTGCCGACGTCCCTATGTGTTGACTTTCAATACACCAGACCAAGTAAAATCACAGCGGAAATAGTGTCTACGTACCCAGAAGTTGAAAGTGCTCACTATGGACAAGATGTGATTGAACAAATTTTTGAAGTTACAAAAATCATCCGTATCGGTGGTATTGTGCTCATCGCTTTTCTTGCAGGGCAACGCTCTTTATCACTTTCTAATACTGATCCGTTTGACAGTATTTGCCCGTCGTAAAGAGATTGGATATTATGAAATATGTAGGAGCTACAAACTGGTTTATCCGTTGGCCTTTCGTATTGGAAGGTATGTTCTTAGGTGCTATAGGTGGTGCTATTGCAGGGTTGCTACATGGCAATTCTACCGCTATATTACTATGGAAGTGATTTCAAACTTTGCTTTTTATGCCATTGGTGCCAATGATGCCAGATTTATCTATCAATTGTCGGCTAGTTTAGTAGGTATAGGCACTGTAGTAGGTGCCATCGGTAGTACTATTTCGTTAAAACAATATATGAAAGTGTAGGAATGATGAAGAAAACAGTAACACTAGTAGCTAGTTTACATGCGGTTCTATCATGATGGCTACACCGTATTGGTATCAAGCACAAGATGAAGACTTAACGAATCAGTTGTCAAATATCCAACAACAAAATGACAAATGAAGCGAATAAAAAGTCAGAAGCTGAAAAACGATTGGTACCGTATATGAACAGTTACATGCTATACAACGTGATTTAGATACTGCTACAGCAGAATTAAAACAAGTGCAGGCAGAGCGGATTCAATTAGATAAAGATATTACAAAAACAGAAGCTGAATTGAAAGCAGCACAAGCCCGGTTGCAGTCTCGTGAAAAAGTATTCTATAAACGAGTACGAGATATCTATATCAATGGTCGTTTAAGCTACTTAGATGTTGTGGTGGATCTAAAGATTTCAGCGATTTTTGCAAAACCGTATGGAAATGTTGAAACGCATTTTACAATCTGATATGGATTTAATCAACACCATTAAAAACAGAGCGGGAGGAAATTGCTAGCAAAAAGCTAAGTTAGAGGAAGATCGCCACGGTATTGGAACTTGAAAAAGTAGCACAAGAAAAGCAAAACCCAATTAATCAGAAAAAGCAGAACGTCAAGCTGTGTTAGAACGAGCTATGAATGACCGAGATACTGCGGAGCGTGCTTATAATGAGTTAATGGCATCTTCCGCAAGTATTACAGCGCGATGTTGCAAACAACGTGCGGCAGAACGTGCAGCGGTTGCGGCAGCTGCTGCCAGCCAAGGTGGTAGCGGTGGTGGAGCCACATGGGTACAAGGTACAGGCCAATTAGCAGCACCAGTCGTGGCTCCTATCACATCTGATTTTTGGCTGGCGTCATTCACCCCAATTTATGGCACACGTCGTCTCTCATGCAGGCACCGACTTTAGTGGATGAAGGAACCCGGTTCATGCAGCTGATGGTGGCGTTGTCGTAGAAGCTGGTTGGGTCAGTGGATACGGATACACTGTCATCATTGACCATGGAAATGGTATGTCTACCTTGTATGCCCATAATAGTGATGTGCAGTAAGCCCTGGACAAACGGTATCAAAAGGTCAAGTAGTTTCTACTCAGGTAATACGGGTGGTTCTACAGGTCCACACCTTCATTTTGAGGTGCGTATTAATGGGGAAACCACCGAATCCGATGGGATACTTATAGAGGAGACTATGGAAGATAAAGGAAAATAATCTATCTGGCATAAAGCCAAGACCTACCTTTTTAGGTGTAAGATATGAAGTCATTACAAAGGATGAGGCTGGTAATATAATAAGCGTAGAAGACGCATCTTACACACGATAGTATTAAAAGATCTCATCAAATATTATTTGTTAATTGTATTCACTTGATGCTTACCTTTTAATTGGATTAACTGCGTTCTTTTGGTTTATATCAGGGTCCCCTTTGAATTAGCTAAATTTAGGGTACGCCTACTTTATTACTACACATGGGCCATGAATCCTCCCAGCTTAAAGAAGAACTCTTTGTGAATATGCTGAAAGGCTTAGCCAAAAGGTACCCATGATAAACATACTGTCTATTTAGACAAGGATGACATGAAAGAGCTAGAAATGCACACGTCCTCTACCTATAGTGGGATTGGTCTATTATTAGATTTTTCCGATGGAAAAACTTTGAAAGTAGGTGCTACGATGGAAGGGCAACCGGCAGAAGCTGCAGGCCTTCAAAAAGGAGACCAACCTGCTATTGATGGCACACCCGTGTCTGATATTGAAAAAGAAGACGTAGCGAATCGCATTCGAGGTGAAGAAGGGACTTTGTAGTACTCGTATCCCTACGCAATGGGGAAGAACAAGAGCTATCTATTGAACGGAAAACGATTGTAATGCCTATTGTAAAAGGGCAAATGCTAACCGAAGATATTGGTTATATTCTGTGTTACCCAATTTTGGCTGAAAACAGTAGATGAATTTACGAAAGCCTATGAGGACCTTCTGCCAAAGGGATGAAACGGTGGTGAGTCTTAGACTTACGTGATAATCCGGGCGACTTTAATTACGACGGCTCCGCGGTATTGGACAATATTTGCGCCGAAAAGGACTGATTGTGACGTACAAATGAGACGAGGAAAACGACAGCCTATATGTCTAGAGGAGAGTATCCTCTTATCCCATTAGTTGTGTTGATTAATGGTAATTCTGCAAGTGTTTCTAGAAATTATTGTTGGAGCTGTGCAAGATACAAAAATCAGGTACCATTAGTAGGTACAAAAAGTTATGGCAAGGGTACTGTGCAGAGCGTAGTACAAGGCCTTGACGGAGGTTTAAAAGATTACGAATCGCTCGCTATCATACACCAAATGATAGAGTCATCGATGGTATTGGTATTGAACCAGATGAATTTGTGGAGCCGTCCAAAACAAATCCTGAAGAGGATGTACAAATGGAACGTGCTATTGAAATTGTAAAAACTCTATGATATGGCGGCTTTGGCCGCTCTATCTATAGGGCTAGAGGAAAAAAATATGTTTATAGATCGTGCCCGTATATTAGTAAAGGCGGGAGATGGCGGTAACGGCATGAGTAGTTTCCGTCGAGAAAAATATGTACCACAAGGGGGACCGAATGGTGGAGATGGCGGTAAAGGTGCTGACATCATTTTAAAAGCTGACAGAAATATCAATACACTGGTTGATTTTAGATATAAACGTCAATTTAAAGGCGATACTGGTGGAGCTGGACAAAGTGCCAACAAGCATGGTCGTGGTGCTGAAAATTTAATTGTTTCTGTCTCTGGGTACGACGGTAACAGACGAAGAATCTGGCAAAATTAATGGCGGACTTAGTAGAAGATGGACAAAACCTTCATGGCTGCCAAAGGTGGCCGAGGGGGCGTGGTAATGCCTCGCTTCCAAAAACAGTGCCAACCGTGTACCAACATTTGCTGAAAAAGGGAGAACCTGAGTGAAGAACGTTGGTTGAATTTGGAATTAAAAGTATTGGCTGATGTGGGATTATTGGGTTATCCAAGCGTTGGTAAATCTTCTATCATTCGAAAAGTGCGTCTTCTGCTAAACCAGAAGTGGCGGCCTCACCATTTTACCACATTAACACCAGTGTTAGGAGTAGTATCTGTGGCACCAGGTAAAAGCTTCGTTATGGCAGATATTCCAGGTTTGATTGAAGGGGCTATAAATGGTATTGGCTTAGGACATTCCTTCTACGCCACGTAGAACGTAGTAATATTCTATTACATGTTCTAGATGTATCAGGATTGAAGGCGCATCCCTGTTGGAAGACTTTCATAAAATTAATGAAGAGTTAGCTAAATATAGTGAAAAACTAAGTAAGAAAAACAGTTAATTGTATTGAATAAAAACGGACTTGTTACAAGATGAAGAAACCTTTGCCAAGAGTGACAAAATACTTTGTCGATCAAGACTACGAAGTATTTGCGGTAAATGCATTAATCTGGAGAAGGTTTGTCATCATTGGTAGAACGTGCGTGGTATTATGTTGAAAATTACGTGCCAGAACCAGAAGTGGTGGATGACACTGTATACTATGAAGCAAAACCTGATACAGATTTCGTTATTACACGTGGCGATGATGCATCCTATACTATCAGTGATCTCGTATTGAAAAATTGGTGGCTATGACAAATCTTGATGATGAACAAGCCTTGAGACGATTCCAAAAGATTTGGCGTTATATGGATTTAGATGCGGAATTGAAAAAACGTGGCATCCAAGATGGCGATGAAGTAGTCATCGGTGACCAACGATTCACTTTCCATGATTAGGAGATAGAAATGACAGGTAAACAAAAACGATATTTACGTGCTTTTAGAAGCACTATGCCGGCAGTTGTGATGATTGGTAAAGGTGGATTGGAAGATCCTGTTATCGACAGTGCACGAGCTGCCATTACAAAACGTGAATTAATCAAAGTAAAGGTTCTAAACAACTGTTTGGAGGACCCAAAAAGAAATTTTGCCTCATTTAGCAGATATGTTAGAGCAGAATTAGTACAAACTCATTGGACATAATGGTGTACTGTACAAAAAGCAAAAAGATCCAAAAATTGAGTTGCCAAGATAATCAATCCGTATGAGGTGAAGCTGATGAGAGAAGAGTTACGACAGGCGAAACGAGTGATTGTTAAAGTAGGAACAAGTTCACTAACCCATGCAAATGGACGTATTAACATTGATAAAATGGAAGTGTTGGGTCCGCCAAATTTGTAATTTAGCGAATGCAGGAAAAGAAATGATTTTAGTTTCTTCTGGGGCTACAGCCGCCGGTCTTCCCTCATTGGGGTTCACGTCAAGGCCGGATGACATTGCCTTAAAACAAGCGGCTGCCCTGTGGGGCAAGGGATTTTATTGCACATGGGCATGAGAAGTTATTTGCTGAATATGGGCACTACGGTGGGACAAACCTTGTTACCCGAGAGGATACGGGTGAAGCGTAGCCATTATCTTAATCTAAGAAATACGTTAACGGCTCTTATTGGTTTAGGAGTTATTCCTATTATCAATGAAAATGATGTAGTAGCTATCGATGAATTTAAAATTGGCGATAATGATACATTATCTGCTAATATTGCTAGCATTATTGATGCGGATGCATTGATTATCTTATCGGATATTGAAGGATTATATACGGCGAACCCTTCTACCCGATCCGAATGCTACATTAATTCATGAAGTAGAAACTCTTACGCCGTACATTTATGAAATTTCCGGTGGTGCCGGATCTCCTTAGGTACAGGCGGCATGTATACGAAAATTCAAGCGGCTCATATTGCAACGAATTCCGGGGTTCATATGGTTATCGCCTCTGGGGATCATCCAGATAGCATTAAAGCTATTATGAATGGTGAAGAACGAGGCACCCATTTCTGGCCACATCGAGATGTGCCACAAATCAAGAAACGTTGGATGGCATTTGGCACACGTTTACAAGGTACCATTTATGTAGATAAAGGATGCCGCGATGCATTATTCACCAATGGATCCAGTATTTTACCAGTAGGCATTCTATCTGGTGAAGGGCAATTTGAAGAAGGGGATACGATTTCTATCGTTCATGATGGAGAGGAAATAGCTCGTGGTATTGTGAATTTTAATCTATCCGATTTGCTTAAGATTAAAGGTCATAAATCGCAGGATATCCCCTAGTATTCTAGGTGTTCGTGATACCTATCATGTAGTGGTACATCGAGATAACTTAGTTGTCTTACGACAGGAGTAAATTATGAATCCATATACTGCATATTTTTGAAAGTTTGAGCAAAGCAGCACGGTCAGCCTCTATGGCGGGACAAGTGCTGAGTACAGATGATAAAAATCGTATCTTGGAACAGATTGCTTGTGATTTAGAAACGGCAATCCCCACAATTTTGGAAGCGAATAGTATTGATTGTTCTCATGCCAAAGAGAATAGAGTTCCTTCTGTGATGATGGATCGTCTTCGATTGACGAAGGAACGTATTGAAGGTATTTGTGAAGGTGTTCGTCAGGTAGCTAACTTACGGGATCCTATTGGTACAGTGCTAGAAACTAGGACTTTAGGGAATGGTTTACGTATTGAAAAGCGACAAATTCCTATTGGTGCGATCGGCATGATTTATGAAGCACGCCCAAATGTAACAGTGGATGCAGCAGCATTAGCTATTAAGACTGGGAATGCCATCATTCTTCGTGGAGGTAAAGAGGCATACCAAACAAGTGAGGCGATGGTACAAATTATGCAAGGCTCCTTAGAGCGTTGTGGCGCCCCAAAAGAGCTTGTTCAACTTGTATCTATTTTAGAACGTGAAGCTGTAGGGTGAAAGTGCTAGCACAACGCAAATGGATCGATGTGATGATTCCACGTGGTGGGGCAGGATTGATTCAATTTGTAGTGAACAATAGTAAAAATTCCTGTTATAGAAACGGGTAGTGAGTTGTGCATGGCTATGTGGATGCATCTGCTGATGAAACAATGACATTACAGGTATTGGAAAATGCAAAACTATCACGACCATCTGTATGTAATGCAATGGAAACGATTCTGTTACATGAAGGAAGACTACAAGATTTAGGCCCTAAGATTGTAGCTATGTTGGAAGAAAAAGGCGTAGCCATTTATGGGGATGAACAAATTCAAAGCTTGTCACCCCAGGTGAAACCTGCCACAGAAGATAATTGGCCTACAGAATATAATGACTATATTGTGAACTTTAAAGTGGTATCTTCCATTGATGATGCTATCACTCATATTAATACATTTGGAACTAAACATTCTGAAATGATTATTACAGAAGACCCAACAAAAGGCAGAACAATTTATGAACTTGGTGGATGCTTCCACAGTCTATGTCAACGCATCTACACGTTTTACAGACGGATTTGAATTTGGTTTAGGTGCTGAGATTGGCATTAGTACACAAAAATTACATGCTCAGCCTATGGGATTAGATGCCTTAATAAGTTATAAATATTTCGTCTTTGGACATGGACAGGTGCGATGAAATTAGTGCATCTAAAAGCTTACTTCCAGTATATTAAGTCGCCTAAGGGCTCTTATGAATGGAAGTATTATGGCATTGTATTGGGCATACTAGGAGTGGTCTCGCTAGTGTGTATAGGGGCGTGGTTACATGGTAGATAAGAAGAGAATTGGCATCCTAGGGGGCACTTTTTAACCCCATCCATTTGGGGCACCTTATGATTGCAGAAATGGCCTTAGAGGCATTCAACTTAAATCGTGTTATTTTTGTGCTAGCTAAAGAACCTCCTCATAAGGAGGCGGATGTGATTGAGGCAAAGTATCGTTTTGGAAATGGTACATGCAGCTGTATTAGATAACCCTAATTTTCTTGTGTCTGATGTAGAGATGAAAAGAGAAGGCAAATCTTATACCATTGATACAGTGCGATATTTTTATAATACATATGGACCAACTACGGAATTTTTTTCTTTATTGCCGGTACAGATACGATTCAGAATTTGCCAACTTGGAAATATATTGAGGAACTGCTAGATATGTGTGAGTTCATCAGGGGCAATTCGTCCTGGTGCTACAGAAGATATCGGTGAGATTATTGAATGGTTTGGACAACGAGGAAGTCGTATTCTATATACTAGAAGTGCCGGAGATAAAGTTGTCGGCTGCAGATCTCAGATATCGTTTACGTCAAGGATTATCGACACGATATATGCTGCCAAGATCAGTGTATCAATATATAAAAAGACACAAGATTTATAACGTGTGAGTATCTAGCATGGAAATATCGAATTTCATGATTTCTTAGAAAGGTATATGCAGGTGAAAGAGAATATGACAATAGAAGAGATTCAATATGTTGTGAAAGGTCGGCTTTCATCGAAACGATTTGCCCATACGTTAGGTGTGGTGAATATGGCAAAACGATTAGCTATCCACTATGGTATATCCATATATAATGCAGAAGTAGCGGCTTTATTGCATGATGTGATGAAGGAAAGTCCTATGCAGTGCATGCAGGACATGGTACAAAAGGCAGAGATTCCAGTGGATTCGGAGATGCTCCAAAATGGTGCATTACTACATGGACCGGCAGGAGCAGCTTATGCTAAGCTAGAGTTACATATAGAAGATGAATCGATTTGTGAAGCTATTCGTGTTCATACATTAGGCAGTACACATATGAGTGTGTTGGATAAGATTATATTTCTAGCAGACTATATTGAGCCAAACCGTGATTTTCCAGGTGTAGAAGAACTACGAGCGTTGGCATTTCAAGATTTGAATGCTGCTGTTGTTACCGCCTATGATGGAACGATACGTCATTTGCTAGATCAAGGGTTAAGTATACATGTGGATACTATTCGAGGTAGAAATAGTGTATTGTTAGAAAGGTCGGATGCATAAATGGATCAAAAAGATACGACGCAAAACCACGTCGAAATGGACTGCGTTGGGGACGAATTATAGGAGCCTTCATCCTCCTTATAGCAATCGTAGGGTTGGCAGTATGGGGCATACGCAGTGCGGTAAGTTCCATATCACCACCTACTACTAGCCAAGAATCGCATCCATTGCCGGTTGTGACGAATACAACGCCTATCGATATGAATTCTATCAAGACTTCGTATATGCTAATTGTAGGTGTTGATAAAAGTCAACCACAACAAGCAGATGCAATATACGTAGTGGCTTTCAATTTGGATGCTAAAACTATGCAAATTATTGGTATTCCAAGTAATAGTAAGATTATTAATCGCTATAATGAGGCGCCGCAACGGATTAATGATATCTATGCACAAGGTGGTATTGAATTAACAAAGGCTGTAGTGGAAGACATGTTCCATATTGTTATTCCTCATTATGCGGTGGTGGATCAAGATAGTTTCCATTCCATGATGAATATTTTTGGTACACCGAGTTTATATGTGGAACAATCAATGGTACATCGAGATACCTCTTCTGGTGAAGTGGATATCAATATTCATCAAGGGTATCAAGATTTGACTAATGATACAGCCTTTGGATATATGCGATTTATCAATCATGAAGGTGATACATTAGCACGGACTATGCATCAAGAGAGATTGTTAAAAATCTATGTTGGAACGAGAATGCAATCATGTTAGTTTGGGAACAGCCTTCGAGTATGGCGACAATGGAGCCATATCAGTACCAATGTGAGCACATGGGACGGGGTTCGTTTTGTGACAAAAAGTAATTGAGTTCCCCGAAAGATAAAGTGCGTTGGTACATTTTTACCCAGGGATCCCCAGAAACGATAGATCATGTGGACTATTGGAATGTGGAACCAGTGGAATTACAACAATTGGTGGGCATAACAGTAGGTGATATTCCAAGTGATGCAGAAGTGATTCCTGTGATTGGTGATTCTCTAAAAAGATGGGGCTAAGGATTCGTCTAAAGAAAGTGGAAAACAATCAAAGGATAAGGGAAATAGAGGGCACCAAAGAGAAAGCAGAACCTGGGAGTCCTACAACAAGATAAGGAGTTAGAATGAAACAGAAACAAGATATTTTTAGAAACGGTAAAAATCTTAGCGCAAGCTGGCTATGATAAAAAGGCGAAGATATTTCCATTATGGATATGGAAGGTCTTATCGATGTTAGGGATTATTTCTTAGTGGTTACAGCTAACAATGTGAAACATGCACAAAGTGTGGCAGATGCCATTGAAGATGCAGGTGCAGAACATGGACTGACTGTATTACATCGTGAAGGATATCGTGAAGGCGATTGGATATTGCTGGATTTTGGCGATGTGATTGCCCATGTGTTTAGTGGAGAACATCGTCACTTTTATGGATTAGAAGAATTGTGGAAGGATGCACCACGAGAATCCTTTTGAAGGAGTCTAATATGGCTAGTAGCTTATCAGAGAATACCATTGCTACATTGAAGGTACTGCGTCAGCTGATCGAGCGATCATTTTTAGATGGTCAAACGGGTAATACAAGTGATGATATTCTATTGCATAAAGAACAACAAACAAGTTCCGTTGCTATTGGAGATGAAGTAACAGTATTTCTACTAAAGATCCGAAAGGTCGCTTTAACGGCTAGTATGCGATTACCGGCTAGTGAAAGAAGGGCAGATTGGCTATGTAGAGGTCATCAATACTACAAATTTTGGTTGCTTCGTAGAAGTGGGAACAGAACGTGGATTTTTCATGCCTCATGCAGAGATGCGTGGGCGTCCTCAAAATGGTGAAAAGTTTGGGTCCGCCTCTATAGTGATAAAATCAGGCCGTTTGGCGGTGTCTATGGATGTGGATGATGCTATGCGCCGTGCCTCAAAACCTGCTACGGATGCTAAGATTGGGGGCATGGTGAAAGGTGCCATTTACAACATGACCAGTGAAGGAGCGTTTTTGATTACCCCTGAGCGATGGATTGCTTTTATGCATCGCAGTGAAATGACAAGACAACTAAAAGTAGGCGAGCTTGTTGAAGGACGTATTACGTTTAAACGTGATGATGGACGTATCAATATTTCTATGCGTCCCGTCAAAGAAGAGGCGCTTGCTACGGATGGCGCAAAAATTATGACCTACTTAGGTAGTCGTCATGGACGTATGCCCTATGGTGATAGTACATCAGCTCCTATCATTAAAGATAAATTTAACATCAGCAAGGCGGCTTTCAAACGTGCCTTAGGACATCTGATGAAAGCAGGATTCATTGTGCAAGAAGATGGATGGACAATGTTGACAGATAAAGGACAAACCATTTTCTACTAGCAGCAGATGAACAGTCCGCAATGGTCGAGGAATCCAATTAAGGGGGATATGTCATGAAAATTGTGGTAGTAGGTGCTGGTAAAGTTGGCTATTCCTTAGCGCAGCGACTGGCGCAAGACCAGCATGATGTGTATGTCATTGAAAAATGGAGAGCGTATTAAAAATCTAGAAAATAATTTAGATGTAAATTTAGTACAGGAAATGGTAGTACATCGCTTTGTTACAAGAAATAGGAATTGATGACATTGGTATGCTAATTGCTGTTACTGATTCTGATGAAGTCAATATGCTAGCTTGTATGCTAGGTAAGGCGGCAGGCATTCCTAAGACTATTGCTCGAGTTCGTGAAACAGAGTATGAAAATGATACGAACTTACTCATTCGTGAAAGATTAGGAATAGACCTGTTTATCAATCCAGAAATGGTAACAGCTCAAGAGATTTATAAAATTTTAAAAACGCCGGCTGCACTCGATGTAGAAGAATTTGGCTAGTGGAGCGGTACGTTTGGTAGAGTTTAAAAATTAGAAATAATCATGATATTATGGGGATTCCCTTACGCTCCTTAGAATTACCACCCTAATGTACTGGTGGTAGGTATTATGCGAGGCGGAGAAACGATCATTCCTCACGGTGAAAGTACGTTGGAACACATGGATAATGTATTCTTTTTAGGTGCTACTGATAGCATTGATACAGTAGAAGAGTGGTTACATGAGACTACTCGACCTACACAACGGGTTGTTATTATTGGTGCAGGGCTTATAGGTCGAAATTTAACATTACTTCTAGAGAAAGATGGATATGATGTTAAAGTTATTGAAAAAGACATTGAACGTTGTGAACAGTTGGCTGCTAGTGGTGTATCGTTCTATTGTGATTCAGCGGTGATGGAACCGATATTGACCTGTTAGGGGCGGAAGAAATTAGTGACACGGATGTTATTATTTGCTTGACGGATGATGATAAACTCAATTTATTGGTGGCATTATTAGCGAAACATATGGGAGTCCCTAAAGCATTTGTTCGTGTTGGACGATTAGAATATATTACCTTGATGGAGCAGGTGGGTATTGATGTAGCATTTTCACCAAGATTGTTAACATCTGGGCAAATTTTGCGGTTAATCTCGAGAAGATGAAAATCTCATTAATATTTTTACCTTCGAAGGCTCTAAAGTTGGAAGCGGTAGAAATAGAAGTGACAGAAAAACATCTTTATAAAATAAATATTTAAAAGATCTGAAGTTGCCTGGAAAAATCATTAGTGGAGCTATTGTTAGAGAACATCAAACCATTGTTCCCAAAGGGGATACATTGCTTCTTGAAGGCTATCATATAGTTATCTTTACATTGCTAGAAAATATTAATCTTTATTAGCATATATTAATAGATAATAGAAACATTTGAAAGGAGAAGGAATCATGCGCATTCAAAAATATTATGCAGTTGTTGGACAAGTGATGCTTATATTAGCTTCCTTCATTATGGTTCCTTTTTCTCTTGGTATATTAGATGAAGGGTTTTTTTACTACTCCTTTCTTATTACATCAGGTATAACAGGAGTAGTAGGGTTTCTATTATATTATTATGGTACGGACACTAATGTATATAGTGTACGGGATGGATTTCTCGTAGTCAGTGCAACTTGGATACTAGCTTCTATATTTTCGGCGTTGCCTTTTTATTTTAGTGGAGTGCTTGAACAATTTGTAGATGCTTTATTTGAGTCCGTGTCAGGAATAACAACTACTGGGGAAGTATGATTGATGATGTAAGTGCTTTTACCAAGGGCCTTTATTTTGTGGCGGGGGCTTACCAAATTGGATTGGCGGTATGGGGATGATTGTCTTAGTGTTAGCATTCTTGCGTAATTTAGGAACTGGAGTAGCTCCATTAGTTGAAGCAGAAGCTTTCAGTACCAAGGCCTGGTATTGTTTTTACCAAGAATTCAATCTATGGCGGGAAATTTGTTGAGAATTTATTTGGGATTTACATTTACTTGCACTTTGCTATTATGGCTAAGTGGCATCGGTTTGTTCGAAGCACTTAACTTTACTTTTGCTACGGTAGCTACAGGAGGATTGTCCCCGATTACTGGCAGTACATTTCGATATGCTGATTCCTATTTGGTCTGCATCATATTAGTAGTATTTATGATATTGGCGGGTGGAAATTTTGCAGTTTATCAATCTGTCTGGCAACGAGGCATCAAGGAGATTTGGCGAGATTTTGAATATAGAATCTATCTGATTACGTTGGCGATTGGGTCAAGTTTAGTATTATTCGCATTGATATGGGAAGCTGGAGATGCTAATATTGAGCATTTGCGTAATGCTATTTTTACGCTTGTTTCCATACAGACTGGGACTGGATTTGCTATTGTTGACTATAATCTATGGCCTAGTTTAGGACAAATGGTATTGTTTATGGGAATGTTCTTTGGTGGTTGTAGTGGATCTACCGCTGGGGGACTTAAAATTATACGGATTATTATCTTGGCGAAAAGTAGTATTCTCTATTTACGTAAAGCTATACACCCTGATATGGTACAGTTGGTACGATTAAATGGCTATGTATTACCTAATAAATGGTTACAAATTACACAACAATTCTTTTTCTATATATGCTAATTTTTGATCTCTTTCAGTGATTATTTCTTCCACAGGATTACCCTTGGCAGATGTGCTGCCATTAGTAGCAGGTAGTTTAGGGAATGTAGGTCTTGCATTTGGATCGCTAGGACCCACAGAAAGCTTTTTACAGTACTGGCTCCCTTGCAAAAGATAGTTTGTATTGTTGATATGTTATTAGGCCGCTTAGAATTATTTACTTTATTAGTGCTAATACATCCAGGTTTTTGCGTGGATATTTTTACAAAAGAAAGAAAAAGGCTATAGACGATCTGATGGACATCATAAGAACTCCTCAAGGTTTGTATAAAACAAATTGTTATATTCTGAAAGAAGATGGTTATGCCCTTATTATCGATCCGGGCTTCATGGACATCGGATTATGAAAGAGTTGCATAATGTAAACGCCAGTGGGTATCGTATTAACACATGGACATGCGACCATATTTGTGCTGTTGACGATCTAGTGGAGACTTACCATATTCCTGTATATATGCATGGTGGAGATGAAGAATTATTGCTAGTTAAACGACGCATGCCATCAGGATATAAGGAACGCTTTACTCCCCTATGTGACGTTACAAGAAGGGTGTTTCTCAGGCAGGACCTTTTTCGTTGAATGTCTGGGAAGTGCCCAGGGCATAGTGCAGGTAGTGTGTTTATTGGATATAAACATGTCTTATTTACAGGGATACACTATTTAAGGGACCGTTGGAAAAGTAAATACTTATAATGGCTGATCTAGTGGCTATGAAAACATTAGAAAAATAAAAATGTTAGATGCATCCTATGTGGTATACCCTGGTCATGGCGTAAGTACCACATTAGCCAATGAACTAGTAACCAACCCTTATTTAATATCAACTTGATTTAGATAGACTTTCTGAGAAGGCTAATGATATGATTGAGTGTATTACGTGTATATCTCAGCC